>SAMEA3387518__coassemble_1264_pt1 | contig 50679 bp, 40 predicted proteins | sample SAMEA3387518__metabat2_high_PE_039 | metagenome-assembled genome bin SAMEA3387518 (sample SAMEA3387518) | Felis catus | biome: Faeces | place: United Kingdom | collected 2012
GAGAAGCCGACGCCGCCGTCTAGAGGGGTGGAGTACTGTTGATGTACCCGCTTGGTGGACGCTCACATCGCTGCATACGCGACTCCACGGAGGACTCACGCATTGCGCACGTCCCGTACATATTTGATGCGGGCCTCGTGCGGGGAGGGGACATGAGCAGGCCGTCTCGCCGCACCGTTTCCGCCGGTGCCATGGTAAAACGACTTGTGGAGCCGTGCCCTCGATTGCTGTCCCGCCGCGCTGCTTCTGTCGGCGCCATGGCAGGTTCGACGGGGCAGGCAATCCGTTACGGCAGGTCGTTGCCCGCCGCGATGTACAGGTCGTACCAATCCTGACGAGACAGCTCGACCTCGGCACTCGCGGCGATGCTTCGGATGCGCTCCGGGTTCATCGAGCCCGAAATGACCTGCATGTGTGCCGGATGGCGCAAGATCCACGCGACGGCGATGGCCTCCTTGGAAACGCCCTTTGCCTCGGCGAGCTCGGCAAGCACCTGATTCAGCTCCGAGAACTGCTCATTATCGATAAACGTGCCCGCGAACATGCCGTATTGCAGGGGGCTCCATGCCTGGATGGTCATGCCGGTGAGTTGCGAATACGCGAGCACGCCGCCATCGCGATCCGCCGCAGCGTCGTCGTCCATGTTCTCATGCATCTGCATGCGCACCATGCCGGCGTGGCACAGGCAAAACTGCAGCTGGTTGACCTCGAGCTTTTGGTCGAGATTGGCCTGCAACATCTCACAAGACCACGGCCCCATATTGCTCACGCCGATGTGCCGTGCCATGCCGGAATCGACGATCTCCGCCATGGTCTGCCCAAGTTCATCGAGGTCGCAGAGGGTATCGAGACGGTGCAGAAGCACAAGGTCGACGTAATCGGTCTGCAGACGGTCGAGCTCGGCCTCGAGTGATGAGAGCAGATGATCGCGCGAGAAGTCGTAGATGCCGTTGCGCCTGCCGGTAAAATCGGGCGCGATGCCAAACTTGGTTTGTAAAACGACATCTTGGCGATTGACGCCCAGGTCGTGCAGCGCCTGCCCCAGCACGCGGGAGCTTTCGCCCGCACCGTAGATGTCCGCCGAATCAAAGAAGTTCATGCCGCAATCGAGCGCTGTCTGCGCGATTTCCCGCGCCTCGTCGCGCGTCTTTCCCGCCATGCGCATGACGCCCATCGCAATGCGGCTCGCCTCGACGCCGCTCGATCCGATTCCCTGGTATTTCATGATGCCCCTTTCGCGACCGCTGTTGCCGAAGAGTTATCATAATTATGATAACTCTTACGAGGGGAGCTCAGATGCCGTCCATTCGTCCGATTTCTGATCTGAGAAACAAGTTCACGGAGGTCTCTTCCGAGGCACAGGAAACGGCCGCGCCGATTTTTCTCACGAGGAACGGGGTCGGCGAGATGGTGGTCATGAGCATGGAGGCTTATGAGAACCTGCAGTTCGAGAGCGAGGTGTACACCAAGCTCAAGGAGGCGGAGCGTGAGGCCGAACTGACGAGCGCTCGACACTCGTCAAAGGAAGTCTTTGCGGCGATGCGAGACGCGGTCCGCAATGCGTCATCTTCGGAGACGGCCTGTGTATAAGGTCGAATACCTCCCCTTGGCGCTACGTGATGTAACGGGAATCGTTTCGTATATCGCGGGCGATCTTCAAAACCCGCGAGCGGCGGAAAAGCTTGCTCAGGAGTTTATGGCTGCGGGAGACGGCCTCCAATCAATGCCATATCGCCGCCGCGTTTATCAAACGATACGCCCGCTTGAGCTTGAGTATCGCGCGCTACGGGTGGAGAATTACCTCATGTTTTACTGGATTGACGAGGACGCTCAAGTGGTAACGGTCGCGCGCGTGATATACCGCGGGGCGAGTATCGCGTCCAAGCTTGCTCCTGTATGCTCCTGTAAGTTGATCGAGTGCCGCTGCGGGCGGGCGGCGCTGCGCTTTGGCGGTGCTTGCGTACCGCACGACCTGTCTACAGGTATTCGATCTGGGCGCCCTCGGTGTCGCAGGTGAGGATGTGCGTCTCGCAGGTGGGGAACTGCTCGCGCAGGCGCACCTGCAGGAATTTGGCCACGATGGTGTCGTCGGTGACGGCCATGAGGGTGGAGCCCGAGCCGGAGATCCAGAGCGTCCCCGCTCCGCCGGAAAGGCACGTGGTGCGGATTGCGTCGTAGTCGGAGATGAGGGCGCGGCGGTAGGGCTCCTGCAGACGGTCGTCGTTCGCATCGGCGATGAGGGCGAGGTCGCCGGTTTCGAGGCCGCGCGTCATGCCGGCGATGCGGCCCATCTGCCACACCGCGCTGGAGAGCGGCACCTCCTGCGGAACGACCTTGCGCGCCTCGCTCGTGTGCACCTCGTAGGGAGGGATCACGGTGATAAAGCGCAGGCGGTCGCTCACGTCGTAGCGCAGGCAGCGGGGCAGTCCGCCCTCGGGCGTGAACGAGCACACAGCGCCGCCCAGAATGGCGGGGGCGACGTTGTCGGGGTGCCCCTCGACGGCGGTGGCGATGCGCACAAGCTCGGCGCGGTCGACCGTATGTCCCGTGAGCGCTGCCGCCGCCATGATGCCCGCGACAACGCACGTCGAGCTGCTCCCCAAGCCACGCGCGACGGGAACATCGGTGTGGATGTCGAGCTTGACGGGGAAGGGCTCCTCGCCCCATTCGCGCAGCGCGTCGACGAACGAGACGTATACGAGGTTCGATTCGTTTTGGAACTCCTCGGGGCAGCCCGTGATCTTGAGCTCATCGGAGCGCTCGAAAGTGAAGCGCGAGTACAGCGAGACCGCCATGCCGAGTGTGTCGTAGCCGATGCCGAGGTTTGCGCTCGTGGCAGGAACGGTGATCTTGATCATGAAGTTCTCCTAGGGGCTCGCTTGGGACTTTGTCTGATGCTCCGGTGGGGCTCGCCCGAGCGTCGGGCGGGCCTCCTGCTCCCAATGTGCACAGGTAGGGAAGTAAAAGGCCCGCGCAGATTAAAGGGCTCGGGCGGCATTCTCCACGTAGGCGGACATACCGTCGACGTCTACAACGTCGGTGTGGAGTACGGGCTTGCCCTGGAGCGTGGCGAGCTGCTCGGGGGCAGTGGTGTCGGTGGCCTTGGCAAGCACGTCCATGCAGGCAAAGTCGCTCGGCGGGCAGAAGAGCCCCAGGGCGCTCGCCACGGCGCGGGGGAACTTGTACGGGCTCGCGGTGGACAGCAGCACGCGGGCCTTGGCGCCGGGCGTGGCGGGCTGATCCGTCAGGACGTGGTAGCCGCAGGCGGTGTGCGGGTCGATGAGGTAGCCGTTCGCCTCCCAGCACGACTTGATGGCCGCCGCCACCTGATCCTCGTCCGCCCAACCGCAGCCAAAGACCTGCTGGATCTTGGCGAGGAGCTCGGCAGGGACCTCATAAGAGCCCTGGGCGAGCTGGTCCATGAGCTGGGAGACGAGTTCGCAATCGCCATCGCTCAGGTAGTACAGCATGCGCTCGAGGTTGGACGAGATGAGGATGTCCATGCTCGGCGAGGTAGTGGTGAAGAACGGTCGGTCGCGGTCATAGGTACCGGTGGTGAGGAAGTCGTAGAGCACGTTGTTCTTGTCGCTGGCAACCACGAGCTTGGCCACGGGCAGCCCCAGGCGCTTGGCATAGTAGCCGGCGAGGATGTCGCCAAAGTTGCCGGTGGGCACGCAGAACTCCACGGCGTCGCCGGGCTCGATGGAGCCGGCGCGCAGCAGTTGCGCGTAGGCGGCAAAGTAGTACACCACCTGCGGGACCAGGCGGCCCACGTTGATGGAGTTGGCGCTGGAGAGTCGCACGCCCTGCGCGGCGAGACGCTCGGCGAGCCCGCGGTCGGCGAAGATGCGCTTGACCGCGCTCTGGGCGTCGTCAAAATTGCCGCGCACCCCGCAGACGGACACGTTGCCGCCCTCCTGCGTGCTCATCTGCAGTTCCTGCACGCGAGAGACCTTGCCCTCGGGGTAAAAGACGGTGATGCCACAGCCTGGGGCGTCGGCAAAGCCGGCGAGTGCCGCCTTGCCGGTGTCGCCGGAGGTCGCGGTCACGATCATGATCTTCTCGGCGGGAGCAGGGGAGGATGCCGAGGCGGTGTCGGCGGCATCGGCTTCGGCGGTGACGCCGGTGCCGGCCGTGGCGGTGTAGTCGGTATCGGTGTCGGCGGTGCGTGCCATGAGGCGCGGCAGCATCTGGAGCGCCACGTCCTTAAAGGCGCTCGTGGGGCCATGCCACAGCTCGAGCACGTAAGCGGGCACGTTGTCGGCGTTGGGCGCGCAGCTCAGCGGTACCACGGGCGTCAGCTCGTCACTCGCAAACGTGCTCTCATATGCCTCGGTGACGCAGGCGGCGATCTCGTCGACGGTGTAGTCGGGCAGCAGGGCCCCCAGCACCTCTCGGGCGAGCTCGAAGTAGTCCTTGTCTGCAAGGTTCTCAAGGTCAACGGTGGAATCTCCGAGCGCGTCGCTCACGTACAGCCCGCCGTCGGGCGCAATGCCGCGGCGGATCGCCTCTTTGGAAGTGAGTGCGGGTGCCTTTGAGCGCGTGCTGTGATACGTCGCCATGTTCGCCATGCTTATGTCCTCTCACGGCCGGTGCCTTGTGTTCGCGCTCATGGTAGCAGAGCGCGACGCTCCGCCGCGCTAAAGCGCCGGCGACTTCCCGCTCTTCAGCGGCGCTTCATAGGACGTTCTTTATTTGGAAACAAATGCGCCGGTTTATTGGTGAGGTACTTGCGCATGATAAAGTGACAACCTGCATACCGTACGTGGCTCGCATATGCGATTTGGGCTGTTCGCGCCCGCTGTGGGGAAAGGTTTCGCTCACCATGATCAAGATCACCAAGTTCGGCGGCTCATCCGTTGCCGACGCCGAGCATTTTCGCAAGATCAAGGCGATCATCGACGCCGACCCGGCGCGTCGCTTTGTGGTGGTGAGCGCGTGCGGTCGTCGCACCAAGAGCGACACCAAGGTCACCGACCTGCTGTATTTGGTCGACGCGCACGTGAATTACCACGTCTCGTGCGACGACCTGCTTGCAGACATCGGCCAGCGCTACTTTGACATCGCCGACGAGCTGGGGCTCGGCTATCCCATCCGCGACGAGTTCGCCGCGTTCGCCGAGCGCGCCCGCTCGGGCGGCTACACCACCGAGGAGCTCGTGAGCCGCGGCGAGTATTTCACCGCGCGCCTGATGGCCGAGTACCTGGGCCTGCCGTTCATCGACGCGGCGGATATGGTCGCCTTCCATCACGACGGGACCCTCTCCATGCGCCGCACCGCGGAGCTCGTCAAGGAGAACGCCCGCGAGGGCGGCTTTGTGATGCCCGGTTTTTACGGCGCCACCAAGGAGGGCCGCATCAAGCTGCTCGACCGCGGCGGCGGCGACATCTCCGGTTCCATCCTCGCCCAGTGCCTCGGTGCGGACCTGTACGAGAACTGGACGGACGTCTCGGGCTTTCTGTCCGCCGACCCGCGCATCGTCCCGGGCGCCCAGCCCATCCCCCGCATCACCTACGAGGAGCTGCGTGAGCTCTCCTACATGGGCGCGAGCGTCCTGCACGAGGAAGCGGTGTTCCCCGTCCGCGACGCCGGGATCCCGCTCGTGATCAAGAACACCAACGCCCCCGAGGACCCGGGTACCATCATCTCCGAGACCGCGAAGGAGGGCGATACCGAGCCCATCATCACCGGCATCGCGGGCAAGCGCGGCTTCCTTGCCATCACGGTGGCGCGCGACCGCACCAAGAGCCGCATCGGCTTTATGCGCCGTGCGCTCTCGGTGTTCGAGCGCTACGGGGTCTCCGTCGAGCACATGCCCACGGGTGTGGACCAGTTCGCCGCCGTGGTCCAGGCCTCCGATGTCAAAGACTCACTGTACTCGTTGATCGCCGACATCCAGGAGGAGGTCGAGCCTCTCGAGATTGAGGTGGTGGAGAACCTCGCGCTCATCGCCACGGTCGGCCGCAACCTGCGCGGCCGCGCGGGCATTTCCGGTCACCTGTTCGGCAAGCTCGGCGAGGCCGGGGTGAGCGTGCGCATGATCACCCAGGGCTGCGACGAGATCAACATCATCGTCGGCGTGGAGGAAAAGGACTTCGACCTGGCCATCAAGACCATCTACGACGCGTTCTCCGACAAGAACGGCATCGTGACGACGGCCGATCTGGAGGCGTAAAACCCACCGTTCGACGTGGGCTTCGGTGCTGGTGGCAGTTGGCTGCTGCCTTCCCAGGCGCACGGCAGAGAAGGAGAGAGCACCATGAAGATGTACACAGTCGCCATCGTCGGCGCCACCGGCGCGGTGGGCACGCAGATGCTCGCGTGCCTGGAGGAGCAGCAGTTTCCGGTGGGAGATCTCAAGCTACTCGCGAGTCCGCGCTCCGCGGGCAAGGTGATCGAGACCCCGTGGGGCGCCGTGACCATTGAGGCCGCCGCGCCCGAGGCGTTCGAAGGCGTGGACATCGTGCTCGGTGCAGCCGACGACGACGTGGCCCTGGCGCTCTACCCCGAGGCCGTCAAGCGCGGTGCCGTGGTAGTGGACAACTCGCATGCGTTCCGCCTGGACCCCGACGTCCCGCTTGTGGTGCCCGAGATCAATGCGGCGGACGCCCTCGACCACAAGGGCATCATCGCCAACCCCAACTGCGCCACCATCATCGGGCTCGTCCCCACGTGGCCGTTGCACCAGCTCGCGGGCGTCACCCGCATGATTGTGTCGACCTACCAGGCCGCCAGCGGCGCGGGTGTGCCCGGCATGCGGGAGCTTGAGGAGCAGATCGGCTGCATGGGCCGCGGCGAGGGGATGCCCACGCCCCGTGCGTTCGCCGCGCAGCTGGCGAGCAACCTCATCCCGCAGATCGGCGGGGAGAAGTTCGAGGGCTTCACTTCGGAGGAGATGAAGCTCCAAAACGAGGGCCGCAAGATCATGCACCTGCCCAACCTGCGCGTGAACTGCACGTGCGTGCGCGTGCCCGTTCTGCGCTCGCATTCGGAGAGCATCACGCTTGAGTTCGAGCGCGACATCACGCTCGAGCAGGCGCGCGAGGCCCTTGCCGCCGCTCCGGGCGTCAAGCTCGTGGATGACTTGGACGCGCAGAGCCCGCATGACCGTTGGCCCATGCCGCTCGACACGTCCGACCAGGATCTGATCTGGGTTGGTCGCGTGCGTCGCGATATTTCCAATCCGGATGAGCTGCGCGGCATCACCTTCTGGTGCTGCGGCGACCAGATTCGCAAGGGTGCCGCCACCAACGCGGTCCAGATTGCCAAGCTGCTGGTCGAGTAGCGCCGGCTCGATTGAGCGGGTTGGTGTCGGGCTCCATATGCGCGCCGCGGGGTGCTGGTCCTTTGCATGTGGGGCGTTGACGCTCTGCATGTGGGGCGTTGGAGCTCCGCATGAGGGCGCGGCGCTCTGCATGTAGGGCGTTGGCCCTCTGCATGCGGGGCGTGGTGCTCTGTTGCCATGGGGTGTTGACCCCCCCCTTCCCATTCATGGGAAATGGTGACCGCTGAGCGAGATAAGTAACAGAATTGTTCAAAGTGTGTAGAATCGTACATCGAGTACGATTGGAATCCGAAAGCGCCGCCGCCGGTTCTGCCGTGGGCGGTGCTTTTTTGAGAGCGGAACAGCGACGTTGATAGGTTGTGATTGGTGTGGGCAAATACGTAATCGTGGTTGAGTCCGGTGCGGACGTTACGCCCGAGCTGTGCGAGCGCTACGGCATCGTGAGCGTTCCCATGCACGTTACGATTGGCGACGAGACCGTTGACGACGGCGCCATTTCGCCGCTCGAGATCTACGCGCGCTGCAACGAGTTGGGGCAAATGCCCAAGACGAGCGGCTGCTCGCCGGCGGATTTCGAGGAGGTCTTCGACCGTATCCACGCCGAGCAGCCCGACGCCACCATCTTGCACCTGGCGTATTCCGAGGTCACAACCTGCTCGCACCAATCCTCGAAGATCGCTGCCGAGGGGCGCGATTACGTGCGATCCATGGACACGCGCTTTGTCTCTGTTGGCCAGTCTCTCGTTGCCGTTGAGGCGGCAAAGTATATCGAGGCCCACCCCGAGGCGAGCGTTGATGATGTTTTCACGTTCGTCGAAAGCGTCATGGATCGCGTTCTGCTGGGCTTTGTCCCCACCGACCTGGCGTTTCTCAAGGCCGGCGGTCGTCTTTCCAACGTGGCGTTCTTGGGTGCCCATCTGCTCAAGATCAAGCCCTGCATCGAGGTGAAGGGCGGCAAGTTCGTTGCGACCAAGAAATTCCGCGGCTCCATGCTCAAATGCGCACGGGCGTTCCTTGACCACATGATTTCCAAGGGTGATATCAACTACTCGCATGTCGGCCTCGCGTATTCCGTGGGCCTGTCCGAGGAGCTGCGTGGCGACATGGAGGTCTATGCTCGCGAACTTGGATTTGAGAGCGTGACGTGGACGCAGGTCGGCGGCGTGATTTCGAGCCACTGCGGTCCCACCGCCTTCGGTGCGGTGCTCACGCTCAAGGCGTAGGCGCGTCGACGGTCCAATCGGGCACCGGTTTGCTGCAAAAATCCCTTGCAGTAAATGTGCTTTATCACAAACTAATTTGACGCCCCGTTGTGGGATCCATTTACCCAGTTGTCGTTCTATGGCGGACGTCAATAATATGCTGTAACTAGTATCTCATTTTACTGCACGGGATTTTTGCAGCATCTCAAGTTCATTTTGGGACGCATTGCGATCATTGCCAAGCCGGTTGAACGTCGACTGACCCGCCCCGTGGCGATTGCCCGATCGATCCTATGACGTTGGCGCAGTCGCGGCTACGGCCAGTGCGAAGCAACTGCCGTCTTGGCAGTTGCTGACAGGTACGATTTCGATTCATGGGTAATGCGGCTGACGTTGGCCTGGGCTTGCGGTGACTGGCCGCTCAATGCGGGCGCCTTGTTGTGCGGAACACGCATGATCGCCGTGGAAGCAGGGCAGCGCGCCGGGTGCGGCGGGCGTGTATCCAAGTGCAGCGCAACAAGGCCACACGCTTGTGGCGTTGTGGCGCTCCGACCTTGTCGCGAGCATTGTGGTCGGCCCGCCGGCATGACGCCTGTACTTGTGGGTATATCAAATCAATATGGGAAATTCGCGGTATGGGGGCATGGCATGGCCTATATCGAGTTCAGCGACGTCATGAAGATTTACGGGTCGGGCGGCTCGGAGGTGCATGCCCTCGACGGCGCGAGCTTCGAGGTCGAGCGCGGCGAGCTCGCCGTGATCTTGGGCGCCTCGGGCGCGGGCAAGACCACGGCCCTCAACATCTTGGGCGGCATGGACACCGCCACGAGCGGGCGCGTGATCGTGGACGGTCGCGATGTGAGCCAGGCCAGTGAGGACGATCTGGTGGAATATCGCCGCGCGGACGTGGGCTTTGTTTTCCAGTTCTACAACTTGGTGCCCAACCTCACGGCGCTCGAGAACGTCGAGCTCGCCTCGCAGATTTGCCCCGATTCCCTCGATGCCGCTGAGTGCCTGCGCAAAGTGGGCTTAGGTGAGCGCATGGCGAACTTCCCGGCGCAGCTTTCGGGCGGCGAGCAGCAGCGCGTGTCCATCGCCCGCGCCATCGCCAAGAACCCCAAGCTGCTGTTGTGCGACGAGCCCACCGGCGCGCTCGACTACCAGACCGGCAAGCAGGTACTGCAACTGCTGCAGGACACGTGTCGCCGCGACGGCATCACGGTGCTCATCATCACGCACAACTCCGCGCTCGCGCCCATGGCCGATCGCCTCATCCGCTTCAACAGCGGCCGCGTGACCGACATGCAGGTGAACGCTAGCCCCACCCCGATTGCGGACATCGAGTGGTAGGGGACGTGCGTGAGTAAGCGGAGAAACAAGCAAGAGCATGCGAGCGCCAAGAGGCACGTTCGCGTTGAGCGCGCGCCCCGCGGAGGCCGTAGCGTGATGCCGGCGGCCTTCTCCACGGATATCCGGCGCACCATCACGGGGAATCTCAAGAAGTTCGTGTCGCTCGCGGTCATCACGGCGCTGGGCGTCACCTTGTTCGTGGGCCTCAAGGCGGCCTGCGACGACCTGCGTTTTACGGCGGACGGCTACTATGACGACCAGCGGCTGTTCGACGTCTCCATCCAGTCGACGCTCGGCTTGGACAGCGCCGATATCAAGGCGCTCGGCAAGCTCGACGGCGTGGATGTCGCCGAGGGCGGCTACTCCGAGACGGCCTACACCACGGTGGACGACGCGAGCCAGAAAGTGGACGTCAAGGCGCTTTCCCCGGCTGGCCTGAACGAGCCCCAGGTGCTCGAGGGCCGCTTGCCGCGTGATGTGAACGAGGTCGCCGTCACGCAGAAGTACCTCGATGCGAGCGGCAAGAAGATCGGCGACAAGGTCACGTTCGAGGGTTTGGATGAGGACGAGAACACGGTGACCGAGGACGCCGCGGCCGAAGATGCGGCGGACGAGGATTCTGCGGGCGAGAGCGCCACAGGTGAAGGCGCAGTTGCCGTGGGCGAGGACACCGCGGGTGAAGGCATTGCTCTCGAAGGTGCCGCGGGCGAGGATTCCGCTTCGACGTCTTCCGAGTCGACCCCCATCTTCAAACGCGGCCCCTACACCATCACGGGCGCGGTGCTCGATCCCATGGACGTGAACGCCGGCAGCCAGAGCATGTCGTTTCGCAGCACGGGCGGCGCGCAGTACGCGTTCTTCCTCACGCCCGGCGCGGTACTGGACCGCGATACGTTCACGGTTGCCTACCTCGCCGTGACGGGCGCGTCCGACCTCATGACCTATTCCGACGAGTACAAGGCCCTCGTCGACGATGTAAAGCAGCGTGCCGAGGGTATTCGCGAGGAGCGCGAGGACGCGCGCACCGACGGCGTCAAGGCCAGCGCGAATGAGGAGATTGACGAGCAGCAAGACGCGGCGAACGAGCAGCTCGCGAGCGCGCAAGAGCAGATCGACGCTGCGCTGGCGCAGGTCGCAGCCGGTTCCGCGCAGCTTTCGGAGCAGGGCGACCAGGCTCGCGAACAGCTCGATGCAGCCCAAAAGCAGTTCGATGCCACGCGCGCTCAGATTGATACGGCCATGGCGGGGGCAAACACGCTCGCCTCGATGATGGGCTCCGCATGGCCGGCGGACGAATGGCAGCGGCTGCAAAACGGCGACGCCTCGGCCAAAGCGCCGTTCACGCAGGCGATTGACGCCTATGCCGACGCCATCGCCGAACGCGCCCGCGCAGGCGCTGCGCTGTGCGACGAGTTGAGCGACGCCGTGGAAAAGCTGCCTGCGGGCGACCCCGCGGCAAAGGACCGTGTCCACCAGCTGCTCGACGCGCTCGTGGAGCAGGGCCACCTGAGCTCCGATGACGCCGCACGCCTGGGGGCCCTCGTCGACGCCTATCCAGAAAACGAGGCGCAAATCGAGCAGCTGCAGCGCGAGATCGCCCAGATCAAGACGGGTATCCTGAGCTTGAGCGAACAGCTGCCCGTCCTCGCGAGCCAGGCGGGCATGCTTGCCGATGCCGCCTTGAGCGCGCCGCAGCTTTCGGCCGCCCAGGCCGAGCTCGACCGCAAGCGCGCCGATGCCGAGCGTCAGCTCGCCAGCGGCCAGGCCCAGCTCGACGCGGGTGCCGCGCAGGCAGCTCAGGGCCAGGCCGAGCTCGACGAGCAAAAGGCGGACGTCGAGGCGGCCTTTGCAAGCGCGCGCACCGAGGTGGACGGCATTGAGCGTGCCACCTGGTACATCCAGGATCGCACCTCGCTGCCCAGTTACGCCAGCGTGGAGTCGGATGCGAGCTCGATCGAATCCATCGCCACGGTGTTCCCGCTCATCTTCTTCACGGTGGCGGTGCTCATCAGCCTCACCACGGTGACGCGCATGGTGGAGGAGGACCGAGGGCTCATCGGCGTGTACAAAGCGCTCGGGTATAGCCGTGCGCAGATCATGGCGAAGTACCTGGCCTATGCGTTCTCGGCGTGCCTGACCGGCGGACTGGTGGGTGACGCCTTGGGCTTCATCGTGTTGCCGGAGGTCATCTTCACCATCTTCCGCACCATGTACGCGCTTCCCGCGTTCCAGCTGCATTACAACCCCACCACGGCGGTGCTCGGCATGGCGCTGTTCGCCGTCGGCATCGTGGGGGCAACGTTCCTCGCGTGCCGCCACGTGCTCAAGGAAACGCCCGCCTCGCTCATGCGCCCCAAGGCCCCGCGTGCCGGCAAGCGCATCCTGCTCGAGCGCATCACGCCCCTGTGGCGCCGCCTCTCCTTCCTCAACAAGGTGAGCGCGCGCAACCTGTTCCGCTACAAGAAGCGCTTCCTCATGACGGTGTTCGGTATCGCGGGATGCACGGCGCTCATGATCTGCGGCCTGGGCATTCGCGACACGGTGATCTCGCTCAAGCCGCGCCAGTACGGCAGCGAGGGCGTCGTGCGCTACGACCTGCTCGCCGTGACCACCGATGACGACTTCGCCCAGGGCGAGCGCGAGCTGCGCGCCACCGGCCAGGTGGACACCATGCTCGAGGCGCGCGTGGACTCGGTGACGGTCGAGCTCGACGGCGTCAAGGAGAGCGTCCAGCTGGTGGTGGTTCCCAACGGTGCGGACCTTTCCGCCTACATGCGCACCGAGGACGGCTCCAACACCACGTTCCTGCAGCCCGCAATCGGCGGCGAGGACCTGGAGCTGCCGCGCGAGGGCGCCGGCGCGCTGGTGACCAAGAACATCGAGCAAGTCTTGGGCTTGGAGATAGGCGACGAGCTCAAGGTGCAGGACACCACGCTGCGCACGGGCACGGTTCGCGCCGAGGGCATCACGGTGAGCTTCTTGGGCAACTTCATCTACATGACGGAGGACGCCTACGAGCAGGCCTTTGGCGAGCCGTGCGTGCCGAATGCCCTCTTTGCGAACCTCGACGGTTCGAACGCCGAAAAGATCGAGCTTGCCGACGAGCTTGCCGCGGGCGATACCTTTGTGAGCGTGTCGAGCTCCGCCAAGATCGCCGACAGTTTTGGCGAGAGCTTCAAGATCATCGACGTGGTGGTCTACGTGGTCACGGTCATGGCCGGCGCCCTGGCGTTCGCCGTTGTGTTCACGCTGTCCAACACGAACATCTCCGAGCGCGAGCGCGAGCTCGCCACCATCAAGGTGCTGGGGTTCCGGCGGCGCGAGGTGTACCGCTACATCAACAAGGAGACGATCATCCTCACGCTCATCGGCATCGTGGCCGGCTGGCCGCTGGGGTACGTGCTCACGCGCTTCCTCACCTACGTGCTGCGCATGCCGTCGCTGTTCTTCGACACGATCGTGGAGCCGCAGACGTACGTGTTCGCATCGGTGATGTCGCTCGTGTTCACGCTCATAATCAACCGCTTTACCAACCGTAGCCTCGACAAGATCGACATGGTGGGCGCCCTTAAGAGCGCCGAGTAACCGAGCGGCCCCGCAGCCCGAGCGCCCAAATGTCTGAGTGGCCTTGCGATCCGAGTGGCGCCGTGGCCCGAGCGCCCTAGTGTTCTGAGTGGCCTTGCAACCCGAGGGCCCTGCGATTTGAGTGGCGCCGCAGCCCGAGTGACCCTGCGGCCCGAGTGACGCCGCAGCCCGAGTGGCCTGGCGTTCTGAGCGCTCTGCAGCCCGAGGGACTCTGCAATCGGGACGGGCCTGTGAGTCGAGCGCCCGTGCGATCAGAGCGACCTGCGACCCGAATGGTTCTGCGTTGACCGGCGACCCGAGTAACCCTGCTGTGTGCAAAAGGGGACGGGTCCCTTTTGCACACAGCCTCGTCGCGCGCGGTACAATGGGCTGGTTAGACGAGAGGGGCCGTTCGCATGATAATCACCACCTATCACTCGCCGTTGGGCGACATAACGCTTGCCGCCGACGCGCAGGGGCTCACCGGGTTGTGGTTTGTGGGCCAATCTCATTACGGCGCCACACTCACGGGCGATGAGCGCTCGTTCGACATGCAGAAAGGCGCGTTTTCTGCGGTGGAGACCGATGCGGCTGTTTGTGATTCGCCCGTGGTTGCCGACGAGGTAATTGAGGGCTGCGATGCGACCTCCGGGGGCAACCCCATGAGTGTGAGCGACCCTCAGAACACGGCTGCCGTGAGCGTGCTCGAGCGTGCATGGGCGTGGCTGAATGCGTACTTTGCCGGTCAGGCGCCGCGTTGGACGCCCCCTCTGCACGTTGAGGGCACTGAGTTCCAGCATGCCGTGTGGGTTGCGTTGCTTGAGGTTCCGTATGGTCAGACGGTCACGTACGGCGAGCTTGCACGCAAGATCGGTGGCAGACGAGCGCTTGCGTCTTCTTGTGGTCGGGGTTTCTCCAACGCATCGGCTGGTTTAGGGAGCTCGGGCGCGGCCGGCGGGGAGCGGAATGCGGCCGGCGGGGAGCCGGACGCGGCCGACGGGGAGCCGGATGTTGCCGGTGCTTCCACTGCCCACGGAGAGCGGGGCTTGTCCATAGCCGCCCATGGGGCTCAAGCCTCGTCCGATGCGGTGCTGGCCGGGTACGAGGCCTCCGATGCCACAACCTCGGCACGGGCAGTCGGTGCCGCCATCGCGCGCAACCCCGTTTCCATCATCATTCCGTGTCATCGCGTGGTGGGCGCCGACGGTGCGCTCACGGGATATGCCGGGGGACTCGATCGCAAGCGCGCCCTCCTCGAGCTCGAGTCGGCTCGATAGTCTGATCGGCCCCACTCGAAAGCCTGCCCGCGCCCGCATGGTGCGCTTTCTACGCGCCTTGCTTCCTTTGTTTTACAGGACGTCCAATCTCCTCTCCGAGAGTTAACTCTCGGAGAGGAGATATGCGTTGCGCGTCCTTTTTGACCATCGAGAGGTAACTTTCGCGGCAGGTTTATGCCTCTGCCCGCGATGCCCTTGGTTTTGCGATGAAGTGACAATATCTGCATGGAGGTCTGTGGCGCCTCATGGTAAAAATAGCCACAACGAACCGACGCGGGTTCCCAGCTCAAGCTGCTATGAGGTGGGAGCCCGCTCTTTTTGTGGGAAAGTTTTGTGGGAAGGAAGCGCATGAATCACCCGACCGATGCCGTCAAGACACCGAGCAGGTGGGCCATTTTGTTCACGGTCCTTATCATGACGTTCATGACGACGCTCGATTCGAGCATCGTCAACGTGGCGCTGCCCGTCATGCAAAAAGCCCTGAACGCCGGGCTCGACCAGATCCAGTGGGTCTCCTCGGTGTACCTGCTCACCATGTGCGCGTTCCTGCTCGTGTTCGGCCGCCTGGGCGACCTGCATGGCAAGGTGCGCTGCTTTGAGGTGGGCGTGGTGATCTTCAGCATCGGCTCGCTCATGTGCGGCCTCTCCACCACGCTGCCCGCGCTTGTGATCTCGCGCGCGGTCCAGGGCATCGGCGGCGCGTCGGCCATGGCCAACAACATGGGCATCATCACCGAGGCGTTCCCGGCGCGCGAGCGCGGCCGCGCCCTTGGGCTGCTGGCGAGCTTCGTGGCGCTCGGCATGATGTGTGGGCCCGTACTCGGCGGCTTTATCGTGGCGGTGCTGCCCTGGGAGTACATCTTCCTCATCAACGTTCCCGTAGGCCTCATCTCGCTGGTCATTGGCCACTTTACCCTGCCTCGCGCCATGCACGACCACAAGCCCGGCAAGATGGATGTCGTGGGCAGCCTCATGCTCATTCCGGGCATGCTCCTTACGTTCCTCTCCATCACCATGCTGCAGAGCAATGCCGGTCCGCTCGTGGTCGCCGCGCTGGTGGCGGGTCTCGTGCTGCTCGCGCTGTTTGTGCGCCACGAGCGCGCTTGCGCCGAGCCGCTCATCAACCTCGACCTCTTCCGCGACAAGCGCTTCATGGTGAACCTCGCGTGCCTGTTCATCAGCTTTGTCGCCATTGGCGTCTATGAGCTCATGACCCCGTTTTACCTGCAGGATGCCCGCGGCTTCGACCCGGGCCTCTCTGGTTTGATCTTCTGCATCATCCCGCTGGTCAACGCGGTGGCGGGCCCCATCTCGGGTGCGATCTCCGACCGCGTGGGTTGCGAGCCGCTCACGTGTCTTGGCCTGGCCACGTTTGCCACGGGCCTCTTCCTCATCGGAACGCTCGGCATGGGCGAGGGCATTCCGCAGATCCTGTTGTTCTTGGGTCTCGCATCGCTGGGCACCTCGATTTTCCAGGCGCCGAACAACTCGCTCATCATGGGGTCGGTGCCCGTCGAGATGCTTGGATTTGCGGGCAGTGCGAGCGCGCTGGCGCGTTACCTGGGCATGGCCGTGGGCATTTCAGGTTCCACATCGCTGCTGTACGGTCAGATGAGCGTGGCGGCGGGCCGTCCGGTCACGGCGTTTGTCGAGGGCAGGCCGGACATCTTCCTGTACGGGCACCGCTTCGTCTATGTGGTGACCGCGGCGCTCGTTGCGGTGGGCTTTGCGCTCACGGTGGCGCGCATGGTGCAAAAGCGCCGCAAGCACCGCGCATAGTGTAAAAACACCGCGCGCCGTTCACGCCGCAGGTCAGGCGCATCCGGGCCTGCGCGCACGGGGGACGACCGCGCATAGGGAGCATCGCGGCAGATATGTGTAAAAGAAAGCCGTCCCTACGGGTGGATGGCGCGGGATTCTCTCGCGCCCCATTCATCCGACGCCCCATAACTTTAACACCGGAGTGTGCGAAACTGGTACTCTTACGGTAAGAGACAGCCATCTATCGGCACACAAGGAGGTCCGTCGCTCGCATGCTGCTGGAACGCATTTCATCGCCGCAGGACGTGAAGCGCCTCGAGCCCGAGACATTGCCCGAGCTGTGCGCCGAGATCCGCCGTGCCATCTTGACGAGTTCCGCCTCGGTGGGCGGTCATATCGGTTCCAACCTGGGGGTTGTCGAGCTGACCGTGGCGCTGCACCGCGTGTTCGACTCGCCCACGGACAAGCTCATCTTTGACGTGTCGCACCAGACGTACGCGCACAAGATGCTTACCGGTCGCGCCTCGAATTACCTCGATCCCGCGGAGTTCGGCGGCCTATCCGGTTTTACCAGCCCCGACGAATCCGAACACGACCTCTTTTCCATGGGTCACACCTCCACCTCGGTGAGCCTTGCCTGCGGCATGGCAAAGGCGCGCGATCTGGCGGGGGAGCGCTATAACGTGGTCGCCGTGATTGGCGACGGGTCGCTCTCGGGCGGATTGGCGTTTGAGGGCTTGGACAATCTTGCCGAGCTCGGCACCGGTGTGATCGTGATCGTCAACGACAACGGCTGGTCCATCGCCGAGAATCATGGCGGTTTGTACCGCAATCTCGCCGAGCTGCGCGAGAGCGAGGGCAAAGCCCCGTGCAACCTGTTCCGCGCGCTGGGCTTGGACTACCGCTTCTTGGCCGAGGGCAACGACGAAGCCGCCGTCGAGCGCGTGCTCGCCGAGCTTCGTGGCATCGACCATCCGGTTGTTTTGCACCTGTGCACTACCAAGGGCGCCGGCTACGAGCCCGCCGCGGCCGACTCCGAGAACTGGCACCATGTGGGCCCCTTTGACATCGAGTCGGGCGCGTACGACGTGTTTCCGCGCAATCGCTGCGAGGACACCGAGACCTACGCCGGCATCACGGGCGCCTACCTGCTCAACCGCATGCAGGCGGATCGCCGTGTGGTGGCGATCTCTGCCGCCACGCCTTACATCATGGGCTTCACGCCCCTGCGCCGCGCTCGCGCGGGCAAGCAGTTCGTGGACGTGGGCATTGCCGAGGAGCATGCGGTCACCTATGCGGCGGGCCTCGCGCGCGCCGGCGCCAAGCCCGTGTTGGGGCTCTACGGCGTGTTTATGCAGCGCGCATACGATGAATTCTGGCACGATTTGTGCCTCAACAGCCTGCCCGCAGTCATTTTGGACTTCGGTTCGTCGGTGTTCGGCACCGCCGATGCCACGCACCTGAGCTTTTTCGACCTTGCCCTGCAGGGAGCGCTGCCCAATCTGCGCTGCCTGGCGCCGGTGTGTCGTGAGGAGTACGAGGCCATGCTGGATTGGGCGCTTGCGCAAAACGAGCGCCCCGTGGTGATTCGCGTACCCGGTAACGGCGTGGTCTCGCGTCCGGAGTTGCTGGCTAACGAAGTTGTCGACGCCGGCGTCGCCCCGTGCTCCGCGAAAGCGGGTTGCACTGTTGGCGAGCAGGTCCTTCACGAGGAGGCAGGCGAGACGGTCGCACGAGGCGGCGAGGCGCGCGACGCCGCGTACGCCGATTGCGCGGGGCTCCCTGTGAGCTTTGACGAGCCGCGCTACCAGACGGTCCGCGCTGGCGGTGATGTCGCAGTGCTGGCGCTTGGCAGCTTCTTTGGCCTGGGCGAGCGGGTGTGCGACGCACTCACCGAGCAAGATGTAACTCCCACCTTGGTGAATCCGCGTTTTGCCACCGAGCTGGATGAACGCGCTTTGGATAGCCTCGCGACTTCGCATCGCGTGCTCGTGACGCTCGAGGACGGCGTGCTCGAGGGCGGTTGGGGTGAGAAAATCGCCCGGTACCTGGGCCCATCCGCCGTCCGCGTGCTTTGCTATGGCGTGCATAAGGGTTTTCCTGACCGTTTCGACGCCGAAGAGCTACTCGCTCAAAATGGCACAACCGTCGAGGCGATCGTCGCCGATATCCGCTCCGCGCTTCGCGATTTTTAGGCTTCGCGCTCATTTGGGCATACAAACTTTCGGAATTGGGAAGCTCTTTCGTCCTTCATCGAGTAGACCGTCATTTCTGCTTTCTGCCAACTGGGGTTTTGTTGGAATTTGCCGCGGTCTACTCGGGCGATGGCCATTAAGCTTCCCAATACCGAAAGTTCCTGATATGTCGGGCCTTGCGGTGCGGTGCCATGGAGTTTCCTCGCCCGACGCGTTGCGTGCTGTTACAAGTTGCTGCCTGCGGGTAAAAGACACCATACTTGTCGCAAAAATGTGACAAAATAATGCAATCGCTTCGGCAAACTAAAGTGATGTCGATGAAAAGGGAGAGGAATCTCATGAGCAGCAGCACTCGTTCGTTCATGTTCAACCGCCGTCAGGTGCTCGGCGCCGCTGCCGCTGGCGTTGCCGCCTTGGGCCTCACCGCGTGCGGCGGCGAGCCCGCCCCTGCGCCCGCCGGTTCGGACGATGCAAACGCATCCGAGGACCAGGAGCCCGCGGCCCTCGATGCAAAGGCATATGACAAGCTGATTGCCTCCGGTGCCGTGGCTGACGACGCCACCATCGCCGCGAGTACGTGGGCGCAAAAGATCAAGGACGCCGGGGCCATGCGCCTGGGCGTGGTCCAGACCTCCATGCTCTTTAGCTTGCTCAACGAGAAAGACGGCAAACTCCGTGGCTTCGACGCTGGTCTGTCCCAGCTGCTCGTGCGCTATATCTTGGGCGACGAGTCCAAGTTCGAGTCCACGCAGGTGACCTCCGACACGCGCGAGTCCGTACTGCAAAACGACCAGGTTGACGCCGTGTTCGCCACCTATTCCATCACCGAGGACCGCAAGAAGCTCATCTCCTTCGCCGGTCCGTACTACAGCACGCAGCAGTCCATCCTAGTGCTCGCCGACAACGACAGCATCGAGGGTCTCGAGGACCTGGCTGGCAAGAACGTCGCTGCGCAGTCCGGCTCCACCGGCCCGAGCATCATGGAGGAGCTCTGCCCCGACGCCAAGCTGCAGGAGTTCAAGACCGACGAGGAGGCCCGTTCGGCTCTTGCCCAAAAGCGCGTCGACGCGTACGTGATCGACCGCAACATGTTGTTCTCTGACATGATGAAGCAGCCGGGCAAGTACAAGATGGCCGGCGAGCCCTTTGGCCCGGAGGACCTGTACGGCATCGGCATGCCGCTCGACTCCGATGGCGTGGCGTTCGTGAACGACTTCCTTGCCAAGATCGAGGAGGACGGCACGTGGGAGGAGCTGTGGAAGCTTTGTATCGGTGACCGCGCCGAGATCGACGAGGTCCCGCAGCCGCCCACCGTCGGCGAACTGTAAGGTCTCACCGCGCGGCCCGCACATGCGGCGGGCTCTACGCGAGGGGTGATTGGGCGGGGGCACTCGCGTTTGCTCGGCGCATCTCGTGCGGGCAGGCGGGTGCCTCCGCTATTATTTTCGCAGGTAACGATTGATTTGGGGGAAGGAGAGGCGCGTGAGCTTATCCGAGCTGCTCTCCACGTACGGGCAAAACTACGTGGACGCCCTGCTGTCGACATGGGGCATGACCGCGTTGTGCTTCGCGCTGGTCATGGTGCTCGCCGTCGGCATCACGGTGCTGCGCGTGTGCCCGTTCAAGCCGCTGCGCTGGCTGGGCGACGGCTACGTGCAGGTGTTTCGCAACATCCCGGGCGTGTCGCTGCTCATCATCATCGTGTACGCCCTGCCCAGCTTGAACCTGGTGCTGCCGTACCGCACCTGCGTGATCCTCACCGTCGTGCTCGTGGCCTCCGCGTTCGGGTCGGAGAACTTCATGAGCGGCATCAACACCATCGGCGTGGGGCAGATCGAGGCAGCGCGTTCGCTGGGGCTCTCCTTTGGGCAGATGCTGCGCCGCATCGTGATCCCGCAGGCCCTGCGCACCACGGTGCTGCCCATGACCAACCTGCTCATCGCCGTGATGCTCACCACCTCGCTGGGCTCGCAGGTGCCGCTCGACCCGGCGGAGCTCACGGGCGTCGTGTCCTATATCAACACGCGTGCCACGGGCGGCATCTTGGCGTTCGCCGTCTCCGCTGCCGGGTACGCGCTCACGGCGGTTGCCATCGCGTTCGTTGGCAACCGCATCGATAGGAAAGTGAGGATCGCGCGATGAGTGCACAGACCAAGGCGGGCGCTCGCGTCGCAGCGCCGCTCAGCATCCGCGATGCCCTCTACGAGGCTCCGGGACCCAAGACGCGCATGAAGATCCGCATCGGCACGGCCGTCTCGGCGGTGCTGGTGGCGCTGCTGTTGGGCTTTGTGGTGTATCAATTTTGGGCGACCGGTCAGCTCGATCCGCGCTACTGGGAGTTCTTTACCTGGGGGAGCACCTGGGCGTACCTGATGGCGGGCCTGCGCGGCACCCTCACGGTGGCGCTCACCGCCGGCGCCATCGCGCTGGTGCTGGGCCTCGCCCTCATGCTAGGACGGACGAGTGGGATGCGCTGGCTCGCGGCCTTGTGCCGTGTGGTCACGGACTTTTTCCGTGGCGTGCCTAGCCTGCTGCTCATCTACTTCTTCTTTTTGGTGGTGCCGCAGTACGGCATCCGGATGTCGTCGTTTTGGATGATCACCCTGCCCGTGGCGCTCGCGGCCTCCGGCGTGCTCGCCGAGGTGTTTCGCGCCGGCATGAACGCCGTGCCGCGCGGGCAGACCGAGGCCGCCTTGGCGCTGGGCATGCGGCCGTTTCGCGTCAAGCTCAAGATCGTGCTGCCCCAGGCCATCCGCTACGTGATCCCCTCGCTCATCTCCCAGCTGGTCGTGGTGGTCAAGGACACCACCGTGGCGTACGTGGTGAGCTACCCGGACATGCTGCAGAACGCCCGCGTGCTCATCACCAACTACGATGCGTTGGTGAGCACGTATTTGGTGGTGGCCGTGATCTACATTCTGCTGAATTACGCCATCAACCAGCTGTCCGTGTACGTCGCGCGCCGCAGCGGTACCCGTGTGGTGAGCCGCTACAGCACCAGCCCCGCGTAGCGTCGGCTTGCCCGCAGGACGCCGCGTAAGGTTGCGCGGCCCGCGGGGCTTCGCAGCCGGGGGAGCCCTCCTTCTGGCATCTCGGCAGGGCGCCCCTATGATTTAGGTGTCCATCAACCGGCCGCCGTCAGCCTGCTGTCTCGCTCGCCATCCAGCTGTCGTCAAGCGGCTGCTTTGTCCATTGACCAACTGCCGACAACCGGCCACCTTGCCCGTCAACCAACTGCCTTGTCCGCCAACCAGCCGCCTTGTCCGTCAACCAGCTGTCTTGCCCGCCAACCTGCTATGTCGCCGCCTGTCTTGCGTGAGTGGAGCCCACGTTTCCGGCGCGCCCGCCCCTTGCCTTTTGAGAGAACGGATTTCGATATGACCCTCAACGTAGAAACCTCAACCGATCGCGCCGCTCAGGCTACCCCCATCATCGAGCTGCGCCATGTGGATAAGCACTTCGGCGACCTGCACGTGCTCAAGGATGTGAACCTTTCCGTGGACAAGGGCGAGGTCGTGGTGGTGATCGGCCCGTCCGGTTCGGGCAAGTCGACGCTCTGCCGGGCCATCAATCGCCTGGAGACGATCGATTCCGGCGAAATCCTCATCGAGGGACAACCTCTGCCCCAGGAGGGCAAGGAGCTTGCGGCCATGCGCGCCGAGCTGGGCATGGTGTTTCAGAGTTTCAACCTGTTCGCGCACATGAGCATCCTGCAAAACGTGACGCTCGGCCCCACCGAGGTGCTGGGTCTGCCCAAGGCCGAGGCGGAGGCCCGCGCTATGGAGCTGCTTGAGCGCGTGGGGGTGGCCTCGCAGGCGCACAAGGTGCCGGCGCAGCTTTCCGGCGGTCAGCAGCAGCGCGTGGCAATCGCCCGCTCGCTCGCCATGCACCCCAAGGCGATGTTGTTCGACGAGCCGACCTCGGCGCTCGACCCCGAGATGATCAACGAGGTGCTCGACGTCATGGTCGACTTGGCGCGTCAGGGCATGACCATGATCGTGGTCACGCACGAGATGAACTTCGCCCGCCGCGTGGCCGACCGCGTGGTGTTCATGGCGGACGGCGCCATTGTGGAGGAGGGCGCCCCCGACGAGTTCTTCGACCATCCCACGTCGGAGCGCGCCCGCGACTTCCTGAATTCGATTAAGGGGCATTAACCATGACGGCAGCACAGAACCGACCGATTATCCTCGTCGCCCCGCGTCTTGAGCAGTGCCAGCCCTGCCTGAAAATGCCCGAACGCCTGGCGCCCGAGGAGACAGGTGCAACGGTGTTTCTCGATGCGATCCTTGCCGCGGGCGGCGTGCCGCTCATCATGTCACTCACCGACGACGATGACGTGCTGGCGCGTTATATCGACATGGCCGACGGCGTTGCCATTCCCGGGGGCCAGGACGTCGACCCGGCGCTCTGGGGCGAGGAAGAGCCCTATGACGAGCGGTTGCTATGCCACGAGCGCGATGCCTTTGAGCTGCGGTTGATCCGCGCCACGCTGGCCGCGGGCAAGCCGCTCTTCGCCACGTGCCGCGGCATGCAGATTCTCAACGTGGCACTGGGCGGCACCCTGTGCATGGACGTGCCGAGCCTGCCCGTTCCCGAGGGCATGGTGCACTGGCGCCATTTGCCCATTTTGCACGACCCCGCGCACCCCATTGTCGTGGAGGACGGCTCGCTGTTGTCGCGCGTGCTCGATTGGCGCGGCGAGGTCCAAGTGAACTCGAGCCACCATTGCTGCGTGGGCAAGCTCGGCGAGGGCGTGCGCCTCACCGCCGTCGCGACCGACGGCGTGCCCGAGGCCATCGAGGTCGAGGGCCAGCGCTTCTGCCTGGGCGTGCAGTGGCACCCCGAGTACACCTGGCGCACGCTCGAGACGGACTTCAAGTTGTGGCGCGCGTTCGTCGACGCCGCTCGCGGGTAGAGCGGTCGCAATCGCCCGCGTGCAGGGCGCCGCGACCGTGCGCTTGCAGGTCTGCTTGCGATCAGGGTTGACGCAACCGCCTTGTGCTTTCATGAGTACGGGGCGCAGTGTGGGCCGGCCCGTTGTTCATGCGCCCACTCATCTCAGGGTGCTATTTTGATCAAGGGCAGCACCCGCTTGGCGAGAGACGGTGCCTACCCGGTTGGAGGCGGCGTCTACCCGGTTGGTGGGGCGGCGCCTGCTCGTTTGGAGGCGGCGTCGAGGCGTTGAGGGGCAACATCCGCCCAGTTAGGGGCGACATCCATCCAGTTGAGGGTGGATGTCGCCCTTCTTTCTGCCCGTCTAGCGAATGAAGTTCGTGAACTCCATGTCCGGGTCCATCGCCGGCGGCTCGATGCCCGCGGCACGACCGGCCTCGATGCAGCGGAGCATCCACGCCATGTTGCGCGCGAGCATGCGCATGGTGGCGAGCCCCTCTTTATCTTGCTCGACCTCCTCGGCGGTGGTGCCGTGGACGTTGTTCCAGTACCGGGAGCTCACCACGGGCATCTGCGAGATGGTGAAGAACTTGTTGATGTCGTCAAACGACGCCGTGGTGCCGGCGCGGCGGGCGCTGAGCACGGCGGCGGCAGGCTTGTGGGCGAACACGTTTGGTTGCCCCGCGCGCCCATTGGCGTAGAACAAGCGGTCCATAAAGCCGAGCAGGCTGCCGGCGGCATGCGCGTAATGGACCGGAGCGCCAAACACAAAGCCGTCGGCGTGCGCGGCGAGCTGGCGGAACTCGTTTACCTGGTCGTCGAACACGCAGCGGCCGAGCTTGTTGCAACCGCCGCATGCCACGCACCCTCCGATCGGCTTGGCGCCAATCCAAAAGATCTCCGCCTCCACGCCCTGCTCGGCAAGCGTGCGCGCAACTTCCTCAAGGGCGCGGTTGGTGCAGCCGTTCTTATGCGGGCTTCCGTTGACGAGCAATACCTTCATGAGCGGGATTCCTTTCTTGTCTGGGCTCGCAGGTGTCAGAGACAGCGAGTGAGTTCTATGTGGGCCTGCCGCGTTGTTGCGTGCAGGCGGCGACAGATGCTACTTTGCGTCGCATGTTCTCGCCACGCTGCAGCTTCCGCGCCCGGCGAGCAGCTCGTCGTAGTGGGCAATTTTGTAATCCAGCCGATCGAGTCCCTCTTGAACGCGCGCGAGCCGCTCGCGTGCGGCCTCGCGCTGCTCGATGAGAATCTGCTTACGCGCTTCGAGCGTCGCGTCGCCCTCGTCGAGGAGCTGCATGTACTCGATGAGGGCCTCGATCGAGACATTTGCCCCGCGCATGCATTTGACGAACCCGATGCGCATGCAATCGTCCTCGCTGTAGTCACGCACACCGCCCGTGTTGCGTCGCACGGGACGCAACAGGCCGATGCGCTCGTAGTACCGCAAGGTATCGGCGCTGATGTCGTACTTCTCTGCAACTTCCGCAATGCGCATGAGGGCTCCCTTCGTCGGCTTTGTCGCGCCTGGGGTCATCTTAGTACCTGGAGCGAGCTTTAGGGCAAGAAGCTATTCTATGAGTTGCCCAAATACGGCGTGTGCGGTGTGGTATTGACGGAAAGGTATGGAAAACCGCCAGCGTCAGGCGGTACGTCTGCTCATTGGGCGCATAGATGACGTGGTCCCAATGCTTTGCCTCCACTTTGAACGCAAAAGGTATCGTTTTGTTGCAGTCAAAGAGGGAGATATCAAGTAAGCATAATAATGCCAAAGCGCTGACCTCGTCTTTTGCTGAGCAAAATCAAGGCGATACTTGCGAGGGAGACATTTGACTGTAACAAATCGTTGAGTTCTTGCTCGAGTGCGCCATCGCTGCTCAAACAGAGGAGTCTCACGCGTGGCATATCCCTCCGTTGGCGGAAAGGCATGGTTAATCCGTCAAAGCCGGGGTAGGAAGAACCATATCGATCAGGCGCCGATTGCCGGTGCGGGCCACGTCGAAAGGAGCGGTCATGTCTGTCAACCTGATGTTCTTTGTACTGCTGCTGGTGGTGTGCGCGCTGGCGGGTTGGATTGCCATTCCGCGCATCATGCGTTCGTGGACAGTTGCGACCAAGCCCACCGACGAACGCTTGGAATACGTCTCCCATATGGGCGAGGAGATGGATTGCGGTCCATCTGAGGTAGCCTCCGCGGAGCACGAGCGCACCGCTCATCGAGATCTTGAGGGAACCCCGATCCGTCAGCTGTAAGCCAGCTGTGAACATACCGGCTCGCGCATGGCGCGGTGCCAACTGTCACGATGTAACGTGGGAGGCGACAGCCCGTAGAGCTGCCGCTTCCCGTTTTTTATGCTGTGTGCTGGATCGCGGGCAGGCTACGCCTCGATAACGACCTCCGCGGCGGGCTTCATGCCCTGGGCGACCACGACGCCAAACGACGCGCCGGGGAACAGCTCCCAAAACGAGTCTTCGGTCACAAAGCGCTTCATTTCTCCTCCTTTGAAAATGCGCCCACATGCCGGCCACCTTCAACGTCCTACGGTGCCGGCGCGTGGGCGCACGCGCGCTGCCCCCATCCGGAGAAGGGGGCGATATGTTCAAGGCGATTGTAGGAGGGCTGTCGTCTGCTGTCCATGGGTTTCCCCGTTTTGAAATGCTCCGAGATTTTCCGCTTGCCCTAGAGCCGACTCCAGGTTCTAGAATCGCCGCAAGGCGGAACCGGTTGTTAGGGAACACTCGCTTTCCGCATGACGGCGACGCCTTTTGCGAGGACGAAAGGGGTATGCATGCACTACGCAAAGCTGGGAACTAGCGGCATCGACGTGTCGCGCATATGCTTGGGCTGCATGGGGTTTGGCGACCCCGGCAACGGCCAGCACGCGTGGACGCTGGGCTATGACGATTCGAAAGCCATCATCGCCCAGGCCCTGAGCGAGGGCATCACCTTCTTCGACACCGCCATGGGCTATCAAAATGGAACGAGCGAGGAGTACGTGGGCCGCGCGCTGGCCTCGCTGGCGCGCCGCGAGGACGTGGTTGTGGCGACCAAATTCGTGCTCGGGAGCCTTCATGCGCCTGCGGGGGAAATGCCGGGCGAGCACGGCACGGAGTCGGTCGACGCCAAGGTCGAGCGCCTTCTCGACGCGAGCCTTGCGCGCCTGGGCATGGACTACGTGGACCTCTACATCTACCACATGTGGGATTGGGGCGCGCCCATCGAGGAATTGCTGCCGGCGCTCGATCGGCAGGTGCGCGCGGGCAAGATTCGCGCGCTGGGCATTTCCAACTGCTATGCGTGGCAACTTGCCGAGGCAAACGCGACCGCCCGGGCAAATGGGTGGACGCCGTTCGTGAGTTACCAGGGCCATTACAACGCGATTGCCCGCGAGGACGAGCGCGAGATGGTGCCGCTCGCGGCAACGCATGGCATCGCGCTCACGCCGTATTCGGCGCTGGCGGGCGGCCGTCTGTCCAAGCATCCGGGCGAGACGAGCAAGCGCCTGCGGCTCGACGCGTACGCGCACGGCAAGTACGACGGCACGGCGGACGTCGACGCGCCGATCATCCAGGCGGTGGCGGACATCGCGCAGGAGCGCGGCGTCACCATGACGGAGGTCGCGCTCGCCTGGCTGCTCACTAAGGCGACCGCTCCGGTGGTGGGGGCTACCAAGCCGCATCACATCGACGGGGCCGTCGCCGCGACTGAGCTGACGCTCACGCTCGAGGAGATCGCGCGCATCGAGGCGCCGTACGTCCCGCACCCCGTGGTGGGCGTGGTCGCCGAGAATCGCCTGCCCGCGATGTAGCCAAAAGGCGCGCGAGCTGCTTGACGGGGCGGCATACGCTATGATGACCCGGATACATATCAATGGCTCGGTGGATGGTGCGGAGACGCACGGCCGCACGGGGTTCCCGCGCGGCCAGGAGAATCGGGGTGCAAGTCCCCGGCTATTCCAGTAACCGTAATTCCCGCGCATGCGAGGGCACGCTGCAGATCGGACGGCGCGCGCGTGCGGCACAGGGATAAGTCGGATCGCCTCTCTGCCTGCAAATGCCCAAAGGGATGGGCGGGGCCCTGGATTGAAGGGGGAGTCTGCATGCTCAGATCCCATAAGGCGGCGCCGTGCTGCGGCGTTGCCCGTCACGTGGTAACGGCAGTCTTGCTGGCGGCCCTTACGGTCGCGTCCGTTCCGACCGCGGCGTTTGCCGAGGCGTTGGGCATCGAGGGGGCTGTGACGGCTGCATTTCAGCCGGTCGCATCCGAGGCCGCGGCGGCCTCGGATGAGGGCACGCAACGGCCGGGTGCGGAGTCGGGTGCACCTGTTGCAGGCGGTGCGGCACCTGAAGGCGCGGCGCAAGACGACGCGGTGCACGCGGAGCAAGGTGGGCCAGAGGAAGATGCCGTCGACGGCTCGGCAGGCGCTGGCGCGGGCGCGACTGGAGATGCCCAGCAGGAAGCCCCGGGCGGTTTGGCCGATGAGCCCGAGGGCTCTGACGGCGCCGGGCAGCTCGCTGCCGGCGCGACGGCTACCGGGCGTCCGGACTCGACGCAGGCCGGGGCGGACCGCGACGACGCTGCGGAAGACGCAAGCGCCGTGGAATCCGCAGATTCTCAGGAGGAGGACGCGGAAGACGCCCAGAAGCTGAACGTGACGCTCGCGGTTGTCGGCCCCGATGCCGACGGCGCCCATGCGTACTGGGCCCCCAGCACGCCCCTTGAGATGGAGGATGGCTCGACGGCGGCAGATGCCTCGGAGCAGCTCTTCAAGCGCGCTGGTTTGACGGCCGACTACGGAACGGGCGACTACGGCTGGTACCTCAACACCATCACCTCGCCCTACACGGGCGATGCGCTCGGCTGGGACCAGGCGACCGGAAAGTACTGGCAGCTGTTCGTCAACGGCGAGGCGTCCGAGCTGGGCGCCGGCGGCGTGACGCTCAAGGCGGGCGACGTCGTGACGTGGGCGTATTCCGCGTTCGGGGACGGCATTCCCACCGTCGGTGCATTCGAGGTGTCGGTCTCGGTGGTAGGGCCCGACGCCAACGGCAACAACGTGACCTGGGCGTCAAACACCCGCCTGACTGTCGAAAACGGCACGGCCGCTGCGGCGGCGTCCGAGCTCCTGTTCAAGGAGGCGGGTCTTAAGGCCGACTACGGAACGGGCGACTACGGCTGGTACCTCAACACCATCACCTCGCCCTACACGGGCGATGCGCTCGGCTGGGACCAGGCGACCGGAAAGTACTGGCAGCTGTTCGTCAACGGCACGGCGTCCGAGCTGGGCGCCGGCGGCGTGATGCTCAAGGCAGGCGATGCGGTGACGTGGGCGTATTCCGCCTTTGAGGAAGATCTGCCCGAGCCGCTGCCCGTCGTGCCCGATCCTGACGCGCCGCGACCCGAGTGGGAGAGCGCGTGGCCGGGCTATGCCAGCGGGTCGAATACCGAGGCCGCGACTCCCACGGGCGAGGTGAAGGAGTCCTGGGTATCCTCGATCAAGGACTCTGCCGATTGGGCCACCAACGTCTCCGACCCAATCTACGTGGGTTCGTACGTCTACATCGCCGCGGGGGCCAAGCTGCTGCAGATCGACCCCGCAACGGGCAAGACCGTTCGCGAGGGCGCCCTGGCGGCCCCCATCGACTCGATCGCGCGCATGGTGTATGCGGACGGCGTGGTCGTCGTGCCGCTCTCCGGGGGACGCCTTCAGGCGCTCACGGCCGATGCACTCACCACGGTGTGGGTCACGGCGAAGCTCCCGGCAAATGAGCAGGGCGGCGAGCAGCAGTCGCTGAGCACCCTCATCGTCAAGGACGGGTGCGTGTACTTTGGCACGGCGGCGGCGGATTGGAGCGCCTCGTACGGCGGCTACCTGGTGTGCGTCGACATCAAGACGGGCTCGGTCAAGTGGAAGACGGAGAACGCGGACGCCGGGTACTACTGGGCGGGCGCCGCGCCCATCGGCTCGCTGTTGGTGATGGGCGACGACACCGGCTTTGTGTACGCGGTCGACTCCCAGCAGGGCACGCGCGTGGGCGAGGGCTTGGATCTGGGCGCCCGTGTGCGCTCGACGGTCGTTGCGGACCCGGACGGATCCACGGTCTACGTGGTCACGGTGGACGGCGTGCTGCATAAGGTGCGCGTGGGCGCGGACGGCGAGCTGAGCGAGGCCGGCAAGGTCCAGTTCGCCTCCGCCTCGACGGGCACGCCGACCCTTGCGGGCGGCCGCCTGTACGTTGGCGGACAGCTTGTCCAGGGGTCTTCGGGCGGGCAGGCGCGCTGCGGCGTGCTGGCGGTCATCGATGCCAAGACGCTGCAGGTCGAGCATTCGATCACCTCGGCGGACGGCACTGCGCTCGAGGGCTCGAATGTCATGAGCGCCCCGGTCGTTTCCACGCAGGGTGGAGCAACCTATGTGTACTTCACGGCGAACAGCCTGCCCGGAGGGGTGTACCGCTACCGCGTGGGCGACGCGACCGCATCACGCATCTACACGCCGAGCGAGGACAAGCAGAACTACTGCATGGGCTCGATCACGGTCGGCCCCGACGGGTCGCTGTACTACGTGAACGACTCGGGCGCCCTGTTCGCCATTGCGGGCGTGGGAGACGACGGCTCCGATGATCAGGAGCAGCCCGAGACCGATAACCCCGACAAGCCGGAGAAGCCGGAGGGCGACACGCCGGAGTCCGAGGACGATGATGTGCAGAACCCCGGGGACGACGACACCAACCCCGGCGGCGACGGCTCGGGAGACGGGGGCTCCAAGGGCGACAACGCCGCGGGCGGCGGGAAGGCGCCGGCGGGCACCGCGATGGTCTCTGGAAAGAAGCCCTTGGCGCGTGCGGAGACTGCATCTGAGGACACCGATGAGCCTGAGGGCGACGGGGATGAGCGGGATGCCGAGCAGGCGTCCGGTGCGCTGAGCGCCACTGCCGGCAAGAACGTCCGCAAGGGCGGCGACACCGACGGTGAGCAGGAGGATTCCGTCCGGATGCTGTCGGTGGCGGGCTTGGTCGCCGGCGTCATCGGTCTGGTGCTGATTGGCGCGTGGCTTGTGCGCGCACGGCGTCGTGCATAGGTTGGAGTGCGTATGAACAAGAACGATACGGGCAAGGACGTGGAAGAGCCTTTAGAGAACGAGGCGACTGTCGAAGAGGCGCCGTGCGCGGAGGATACGGCTGCCGATGCGGGCGTGCACATGGAAGATGTGCCTGCTGAGGCGGGGCGGAGCGCAGGCGGTGCGGCTGCTGAGGCCGTGCCGCACGCAAATGGTGCGGTTGCCGAGGCGGGGCCGGGTGCAGGACGTGCGACTGCCACGGCGGAGACGCACGCAGGCAGCGCCCCGGATGACGCGGTTCGCTCGGTTGTGATGGGCGCGGCTGGAGATTCAAACGCCCCTGCGGGCCCACCTGCCCAACGCACGTCGATACCGCGTGCGCGCCTGCTCATGGCGGCAGTGGGCGCCTGCATATGCGTGGTGTTGATCGGCGTGTCCGCGTGGTCGCTCGTGACGGGTGGGGCCTCTGCTCCCCATGACGGATTGGTGGAGCTCGTGGCGGGGAGCGGCAGTTCTTCTACGGATGAGGCCGATCCCGATGACGATGCCTCGGCGCGTTCCGCAGGCGCCGAGGGCGGCTCCTCTCGCGACAAAGCGGGCGCCGCGGACAAGAGCGACTCGAACGGAGATCCCTCCTCTTCGGAAGACTCCTCGTCCGGCTCGGGAACTTCCGACACATCGGATCGCGGGGCTTCGAATAACGAGAACGGCTCGAGTGGCTCGGCGGGCGGCGGCTCGAGCAACTCGACGGGCGGTTCGAACGGTAACGCGGGCGGTAACTCCGGCGGCGGTTCGAACGGCGGCTCCGGCGGCAGCTCGAATGGCGGGGCTGGCGGGAATACCGGTTCCGGTTCCGGGGGCTCATCCTCCAACGTCGGGGGATCGGCGGGAGGCGCTCCCGGATCGGGGCAAGACCAGCCCAAAAGGGTCTCGGTTACCATCTCCGCCGATGGCAGCCTGGGCGGCGGGGGCGTTTCGGGCCCTGTGACGCTGACGTTCGAGGAGGGCGCGACGGTGTACGACGCCCTTGCGAGCGCCGGGTGGTCGGCCCAGGCCAGCTGGGGGGCCTTTGGTGCGTACGTGACGTCGATCAACGGCGTCGCCGCGGACGCCCAGACCGGCTGGACCTACACGGTCAACGGCTCGATGCCCAGCACGGCCTGCAGCTCATACAAGCTCTCCGATGGCGACGTGGTGGTTTGGACGTTCGTCAAGGTTAAGTAGCCGCGCGCGGCACACCGCCCGCGCGCAACAAGAATCCGCCCCGTATCGCACAACAAGTGGTACGGGGCGGATGCCGTTTATGAGGCGTTGTGTGCTGGAACCTACGCGGCGTCGCTCGCGTTCTGCTCTGCCACGGCCTGCATGGCCACGGCGCCGATAAAGTTCACCGGCTGGCAGAAGTTGGGCTGGAAGAACAGGTCGACGCCCGCCAGCTGGTCGATGGTGAAGCGCGCCTGGATGGCGATGGAGATCGCGTTGGCGGCCTCAGCCACGTCGTGGCGGCACATGAACTGCGCACCCAGCACGCGGCGGGTCTCGGGATCCCAGGTGAGGGTTGCCGTGACGGGCGTGGTGGTGAGCATGAAGTCCGGGCGGTAGTCCTGGACGAGCGTGGTGGAGCGAGCGCTCACGCCGCGGGCATCGGCGCCCGCCTGGGTCAGGCCGCTCGCAGCCAGGGAGAGGTCATAGAGCTGCACGGCGCTGGTCGCCTGGGTGCCCATGTACTTCTCCACGGGTTCCTCGATGTTGGCGCCCACGAGCAGGGCCTGGCGCACGGCGTTGGTGGCGAGCGGGATATAGTCGTAGGTGCCGGTGGGGTTGTAGAGCACGGTGCAGGAGTCGCCGGCTGCCAGGACGTCGGCGCAGGCCTCGGTTTGGCCGGCAAGGAACGCGCACATGTACTCGTCCGTCTTGATGGCACCGTTGGGCAGCATCTCGAGCTGACCCTCGAACAGGTCGGTGCGCGGAAGGAAGCCCGCGCCCATGATGGCGTAGTCGACCTCGTACTCGCCGGCGGTCGTGACCACCGTGACGCCCGCGCCGCTCTCGGAAAGGCGGAACTCGGTCACCATCTGCCCAAGCGCGAGCGTGACGCTGTGCTCGGTGTAGGCGGCCTCGACCTGCTCGGTGATGGGCGCGTCGAAATTCTTGGCAAGGGCGCGGTCGAGCCCGTCGACGAGGATCGCGTGCACACCGGCCTCGCTGAACTGCTCGACCAGCTCGGCGCCGATGTAGCCCGCGCCGATCACCGCCACGGCCTTCGCCTTCATGGCGTGGTCCTTGATGGCCTTGCCGTGGTCCCAGTTCTTGCACAGCATCACGCGGCCGTCCTCAAGGCCCTCGGCCAGGCCGGGGATCGGCGGCACCACGGGCTTGGAGCCGGTGGTCACCACGAGCTTGTCAAAGGTGTAGCCGGTCTCCTCGCCCGTGTTGAGGTCGCGGGCCACAAGGGACTTGCCGGCGACGTCGACGGAAAGCACGTCGGTCTGCATGTGCATGCGCGCGCCCAGGTCGGCAAGGGCGGCGGGGGAGGAGTAGAACATGCGGTTGGGGTCGCTCACATGGCCGCCCACCCACAGCGCGATGCCGCAGGACAGGAACGACAGCGTGTCGTTGCGCTCGAACACGTGGACCGTCCAGTCGGGGTGCGCGGTGAGGATGGCCTGAGCGGCAAAGGTGCCGGCGTGCGTGCAGCCAACAATGGCGACGGTTTTGGACGGGGCGGAAGAGGTGGTGGTCATAGGGGGCTCCTTGGGTTCGGCGTTGGCGACCGGAGCGCGCAACGCTGCATGTACGCAGGCAACAGCGATCTGCGCATTCATTCGAAGAGAAATGATAGCCATGAAGGAACAATTGGCAAGAGGAAATCGATGTACGGCATCTTTGAGCTCGCATGAGGTATGCTAGCCCCAAAACCAATGCGACAGACGGGAGTGTGCATGTTCGGTCTTGGCACGTCGGCCACCGCGGCTGAGGGGCAGTCCCCTGCGGAAGGGCTCTTGGCATTCATTCACGAGAGCCCCACGGCATTTCACGCGGTGGCGTCCATCCGCGCTCAGCTCGAGCGTGAGGGCTTTACGTATCTGCCCGAGGGGGCGGCGTGGGAGGTGCGCCCCGGCGGGGCGTATTACACGCAGCGCAACGGCTCGAGCATCGTGGCGTGGCGCGTGGGCGCTGGGGTTCCGTGCGCGGACGCGAGCACGACGGCGGGGGGTACGTCGTCTGCCCCGTATCATTTCCAGCTCACGGCCTCCCATTCGGACTCCCCGGCGTTTAAGGTCAAGTCGACGGCGGAAGTCGAGGGGCCTGCCGGCTACGTGCGCTTGGACACCGAGGCATACGGCGGCATGATGGACTACACCTGGTTCGATCGACCCCTCTCGCTCGCCGGGCGCGTGTTGGTGCGCCAGGGTTCTCGCATCGAGAGCCGCCTGGTGGCCCTCAACCGAGACGTCGCGTTGATCCCGAGTCTCGCCATCCACATGAACGGCGAGGTGAACAAGGGTTTTGCACCCAATCGCGCCAGCGATCTGTATCCCCTGATCTCAGCGGGCGACCTGTCGGCCGGTTCGCTCGACATGCTCGTGGCCGATGCGTTGGAGGTCGAACCGGAGCAGATCGTCGCGCGCGACCTGTTCCTCGTCAACGCCGACGCCGGCCGCGTGTGGGGAGCGACGAGCGAGTTCGTGAGCTCGCCCCGGTTGGACGACCTTATGTGCGCGTACACCTCGCTGCGGGCGTTCGTGGCGAGTGACAACAAGAACGCGGTTTCGGTGTACGCATGCTTTGACAATGAGGAGGTGGGCTCCGAGACCAAGCAGGGCGCCGCTTCGACCCTGCTCGCCGATGTCTTGGCGCGCGTGAACGGCGCCTTGGGCTATCGCGGGGATGATCTTTGCCGCGCGCTGTCCGCCTCGATCCTCGTGAGCTGCGACAATGCGCATGCCATACACCCCGCGCACTCGGAGCTGGCAGACGCACTCAACCATCCCGTGCTCAACGGCGGCCTGGTGATCAAGGAGGCGGCCAACCAGCACTACTGCACCGATTCGTTCAGCGCGGCAGCGCTCAAGGCGGTGCTTGACGATGCCGAGATCCCGCATCAGGCCTTTGCCAACCGCAGCGACAAGGCGGGGGGCTCCACGCTCGGCAACATATCGAACATGCAGGTGAGCGTTCATGCCGTCGACGTGGGATGCGCGCAGCTCGCGATGCACTCCTGTGTGGAGACGGCGGGCTCGCGCGATGTCGAGCTGGCCATCGAGGCGCTCACCGCGTTTTACAACGCGAGCATCTGCATTGACGGGGCGGACGCCATCGAGCTGGCATAGCCTCGCGCAGATATCCGCGATCAACCGCGCGGCCTGGCCGGGAACCGCGCGCCCTGGCCGATTGACGTGGCGGGATGGCCCGGCGCCTTGGTTTGGCATGGTGCCGCGCCGCCGCGGCCGCAAAACGCGGGCACTTTGAGCAGATTGGGGAGCCGGGGCGCCTGTCATTGGGGAGCCAGGGCGCTCATCTGGTATAGTTCCGCAGGTATGAGAAGCATCCGGACCCGAAAGGACCGTTCATGATCAAAGAGCTCGTGCATGATGAGGCCATTCTCTCCACGCCCTGCGAGGCCGCCACTGCCGCCGACGCCGACGTGGCCCAGGACCTGGTCGACACGCTCCTCTCCATCGAGGACGCTGCGTGCCTCGCCGCCAACCAGATCGGCGTGACCAAGGCCATCGTCGCGCTCGCTGACGACGAGGGCAACGCGCACGTGATGTTCAACCCCAAGGTCCTCTTTGGCATGGGCGCGTACAAGGCCGAGGAGAGCTGCCTGACTCGCGAGGGCTCTGTCAAGGTGACGCGCTTCGCCAAGATCAAGGTTTCCTACGATGAGCTTGTCGACGGCGAGCTGAAGCCCCGCAAGCGCGATTTTGTCGAGTGGGCTGCCGAGCTCATCCAGCACATGTGCGACCATTGCAACGGCAAGCTGGTGTAGATAAGACAAGCGCACACCTCAAGTTGTCTAGAGGCTGGTCTCCTCGCGCGGTGACGCGCGCGGAAACCAGCCTTTTGCTTGCGAGGGGATGCTTGCGTGGGGGCAGGCATGGAAACCAGCCTTTTGCCCGCGTGGGGGCAGGCAGGGAGGCCGGTATTTTGTCAGTAAGAGAGCGGGCGTGGAGGCCAGTCTTTTGGGCTATAGGACAAAAGATGAGTTCGATATTGGACCGTCTGCGCAGGTAGACGGCCTTTTCTTATAAGTTGGTCCGGTCCGCTGCACCGCCGAGTCCGGGGCTCTTCCCATAGCACCGTCGAACCCGAGGTTCGGTCCGTTGCGCCGTTGATCCCCGAGGTTTGGTTCGCCGTCCAGACGAGCGCCGAGGTCTGGTGGCTGCATGCTTGGATGCGAGCCATCAGACCTCGATTTGGTGCGGAGTGATCGAAGGCGCGCGCTACGCCTTGCGACGAACGCGGACGGCGGTGCCGCAGGCGGTGGTCATAATCATCTCGGAAAATGTCTCGTAGCCGACGGATGCCCCTATGACGGCGTTTGCCCCGAGCGCCTCGGCGCGCTGAGACATCTCGTTCAGGACCTCCTCGCGCGCCTGTGACATCTCGTCCTCGTAGCCGGCTGAACGGCCGCCAAAGACATTGCGCAGCCCCGCGCCGATGTCGCGGAACATGTTGATGCCGCTCACGGCTTCCCCGGTGACGATGCCCAGGTACTCGACGACTTCGTATCCGTCCAGGTTGTTCGTGGTGGTGATGGTGAGCATGGACCGTCCTTTCTCGTCGATGTGCGCGCCGGCTTGCCCGTGTGGCGTGCTGGGCGTGCGCCGTTGCGCAGCGCGTCTTTGGCGCTTGCGCCGTGGACCGCGCGACTCGGGCGCACGCCGCCGCACCTCACAAGGTATGCGTCGCCGCGGAGCGTGTTCTGGGCGCGTTGTCGCAGAACGCGTCTTGGGTGCATCCCGTCGTACCGCGTGCCCCGGGCGTGCGCATCCGCCCGCGGCGCGCGCCTTAGGTGCGCGCGTCCCGCCTCAACGTCTCTCGCTGTGGCAAGCTGCGCAATTTGCCACGGTTGGCCGCACGGGTCTGCAGCGGTTTGCTGCGCATTCCTTATACCCAAACGTTCGATTTTCGATGTGTGGTCAAAATACCCTAATTGCGCGCCGAGATGGGGCGCCGTTTCGTTATGCATAGACGAGCGATTGATAACATCCAAGATAGTGAGCGTGCAATCCTGTGTTCATCCATGTGGCGGTCGCCTTGATGGTTTTACCGCCTCGTTGCGCTTGCGCGAATCCTTGGGTTTTGTTCGCGCCTGGGTGGATGTTCGACGCGCAATGAGGGTATTTTGACCACGATGAGAAAACTTCACGTTGAAAGGCGTACATCATATGCAGTTTGATTCCAGTTTTATGCAATCGATAACGTGGGCAGTGCTGGGATGCGGTTTTACGTGGCTTATGACCACCGCGGGCTCGGCGGTCGTCTTCTTTTTTCGCAAGGACCGTGCCATCACCCATAGGATCTTCTTGGGATTTGCCGCGGGTGTCATGATCGCGGCAAGCGTGTGGTCCCTGCTCAATCCCGCCATCGAACAGGCGGAGGAGCTGGGGCAAATCGGGTGGATTCCGGCTGCCGGCGGCTTTTTGCTGGGTGTCGCGTTTCTCATGGCGCTCGATACCTTTCTGCCGCATTTGCATGCCGAGGAAAACGAACCCGAGGGTATCAAGACGAGCTGGAAGCGGACGACCCTGTTGGTGTCGGCGGTGACGCTGCACAACATTCCGGAGGGGATGAGCGTGGGCCTGCTGTTCGCCATGGCCGGACAGGCGACGGGGGCGGAGGCGACCGCCTACTTGGGCATGGCCATCGCCCTGGCCATCGGCATGGGCTTGCAGAATTTCCCGGAAGGCGCCGCCATCTCATTGCCGTTGCGTCGAGAGGGCATGAGTCGAGGCAAGGCGTTTGTCCTGGGAAGCCTGTCGGGAATCGTCGAGCCCATCTTTGGCATCCTTGTGGTGCTGGTGAGCGGCCAGATCGCTCCGTTCATGCCGTGGATGCTGTCGTTTGCCGCCGGCGCCATGATCTACGTGGTGGTGGAGGAGCTCATCCCTGAGGCCCACCTGGGGGAGCACTCGAACATCGGCACGCTTGGGGTCATCGCCGGTTTTGTGATCATGATGGTGCTCGACGTGGCCCTGGGATAACGAATATCCCAGGGCGAATGCCTCCCCATAAACAGCGCGCGGGCCTTTAAAGTACTGCTGGTACGGGCAGTGCCGTTGTTGCCGGAACCATTGTGGGCGGTGTCGTTGTTGCCGGAACCATCGAAGACGGTGCCGTTACGGCCGTCGCTCGATGCGCTTACTTTCCGCGGCGGGCGTCGTGCAGCTCGCGCGCGGCGGTCGCGCGAGCCTCCCGCGCATCGCGCAGGGCGTGGTGCGCACCGACGGTGGCGGCTCGTGCCCCGCGCAGCGTGTCGGCGAGCTCGGGGTTCTTTTCGGCCACGCGTTTGACGAGCGGGCCATCGAGCTCATCGCGCGTGGGCTCGGCCAAAAAGTCGATGGCGTATTGCGCCGCCACCGCGGACCCCTTGGCGAGGACGCTCTCGTCCACCTTGTAGTAGCAGGAATGCTGGGCAAACGTGGCGCCGATCTGCGCGTTGCGGCAGCCCACGAACGCGAGCATGCCGGGGACGCGCCGCAGGTACTCGGAGAAATCCTCGCCCGACATGGTGCCCCGGTAGTGGCCTTCGCCTTCGCTGCCGAGCGTCTTGAGCACGGCTCGACGGCACCGCTCGCTGGCTTCCGGCTCGTTTTCTACCTTGTAGTTGGCGATGGTGTAGTCGGACAGCTCGGCCTCGGCGCCGTGAGCCTGCGCGGTATGGACGGCTATGCGCTCAATCAGCGCGGGCATGAGCTCGTGCGTCGCGTCGGAGTACGTGCGCACCGTGCCCTCCAGGTGCGCCTCTCCCGCGATGACGTTGCGGGCGGTTCCGGCGTGGAGCTTGCCCACGGTCACCACGGCGGGCTCGTAGGGGGAGAGCTCACGGCTCACGATGGTCTGCAGGGCGTTGACGATCTCGGCGGCGACCATAACCGCGTCGCTGCCGCGTTGGGGCATGGCGCCGTGGCAGGAGGTGCCGTGAACGTCCACGCGGAACCAATCGGTGTTGGCCATGCGCGGGCCCGGCTCGCAGCTGATGGTTCCCGCGTCGACCTCGCTCCAGATATGCATGGCAAACGCGCCGTCCACGTCATCGCACACGCCGGTCTCGCACATCATGCGCGCGCCGGACCCGTTTTCCTCGGAGGGTTGGAACACCACGCGGATCTCACCGTGGATGTCGTCGGTCATATGGCGCAGGACCTGGAGCGCTCCGAGCATCATGGCGATGTGACAGTCGTGCCCGCAGGCGTGCATGCAGCCCTCATTGACGCTCACAAATTCCTCGTTCGTGCGCTCGGTGACGGGGAGGGCGTCGATATCGGCGCGCATGAGCAGGCGCTTGCGCGGCGTGCCGTCCTCGCGGTACGCATCCGGTGCGGTGCCGCGCACGGTCGCGACCAATCCCGTTTTGAGCGGGCGCTCGTAGGGGATGTTCATGGCGTCGAGCTGGCCGGCGATGTCGGAGGTGGTGCGCACCTCCTGGAGGCTGAGCTCGGGGTGCTTGTGGAAATGACGGCGCTGGCGAATGATGTAGGGCTCGAACTCTGCGGCTATATCAAGGATGGACTGCGTGACCTCCTCGGGAGAGCGGGTGTCGCGGTGGGCCATGATCTGCTGGGCTTTTGTCTTGGGCATAGGATCCGCCTTGCTCTTGTGGGGCGTGTGCGCACCCCGACGTTGCTGCCAGCCTCTACGATACTCCTTGATCTACCGGGCGGGCGGGAGGATGCGGAATCGCGGCGAGCGTTTACGTACACCCCGTTCGCGCGCGGGCGTGTTCCACACGCCGCGCCGCGACGTGCCGTGCGCTCACGAGGAAACATCCCGCCTCGGTTGCTTGCCCGGGCTGCCCCGGTTTTGCTTACCCGGGCGCTCCGCCCGCGCACGTGGAGGCACCCTCCTCCCGGCCGTGCGGCGAGCGATGAGTGGCGGCCCGCGGAGCGCATGGGGCACGCGAGAGAATGCGTACGTACGCATTTTTAGGCCGGTATTCGTCGCGATCGACGATGCCGTCTGACGGTGGATATACTGCTGGTTTAGTGGTCATAACCACTTCTAGACGCTGGTATCTACCTATTCCGAGCAGCCAAATTGCTCCCAATAGTTATATTTAGCTGGGAAAAGAGCAAAATACCGTTCACCGGCTAAAACATACCGCTTGCAGACCAGTACACAATTTGACTACATCCCTGAAGATTTCATCGCATAATTATTGCCCGACGGAGGGGCAATGGTGACCAAGCAACTTGAACCCCCCGTCAATTGCTTTGTAGCCGATGCAAGGAGTCGCATGCGCACATTCCAGATTGCAGATAAGTTCCTGCTTGATGGTGAGCCGTTCACCATTTTGTCGGGCGCGATCCACTTCTTCCGCGTGCACCCTAGCGACTGGCATCATTCCCTCTACAACCTCAAGGCCATGGGCTTCAACACGGTCGAGACCTATGTTCCCTGGAACGCCCACGAGCCCCGTCCGGGCGAGTTCAACTTCTCCGACGGCCTGGACCTCGGCGCTTTCCTGGATGAGGCGGCGGAGCTCGGCCTGTACGCAATCGTGCGTCCCACGCCGTTCATCTGCGCCGAGTGGGAGTTCGGCGGCATGCCCCCGTGGCTGCTGGCCGACCGCTCCATGCGCCCGCGTTCCAAAGACCCCAAGTTCCTCGAGCGCGTTGCCGCGTACTACGACCAGCTCATGCCGATCCTCGAGCCCCGTCAGATCACGCACGGCGGCAACATCATCATGATGCAGGTCGAGAACGAGTACGGCTCTTACTGCGAGGACAAGGATTACCTGCGTGCCATCCGCGACCTGATGCTCGAGCGCGGTGTCGACGTCCCGCTGTTCACCTCCGATGGCCCCTGGCGCGGTTGCCTGCGCGCCGGCTCCCTCATCGAGGACGATATTCTCGCCACGGGCAACTTCGGTTCCCGTTCCAAGGAGAACCTCGAGGCGCTCGCCGCGTTCCACAAGGAGCATGGCAAGAACTGGCCACTCATGTGCATGGAGTTCTGGGATGGCTGGTTCAACCGCTATGGCGAGGACGTCATCAAGCGCGATCCCCAGGATCTGGCCGACTGCGTGCGCGAGGCCCTCGAGCTCGGCGCGAGCGTCAACCTGTATATGTTCCACGGCGGCACGAACTTCTACTTCATGAACGGCTGCTCGGCGCGTCATACGCACGACCTGCCCCAGGTGGCTTCGTACGATTACGATGCGCCCCTGAACGAGGAGGGCAACCCCACCGAGAAGTACTTCGCGCTGCAGCGCGTGGTGCACGAGCTGTTCCCCGACGCCTGGCAGGCCGAGCCCCTCACCAAGCAGGCGGTCGCCATCGATTCCATTCCCGCGACCGACCACGTGAGCCTTTTCAACGTGCTCGACGCGCTCTCCGAGCCGGTGAGCTCCCAGCATCCCCAGCCTATGGAGGACCTGGGCCAGTCCTACGGCTTCATCCTGTACACCACCTCCATCGAGCGCGACCGCATGGACGAGGAGCGCATCCGCGTCATCGACGGCCGCGACCGCGCCCAGGTGTTCGTCGAGGGCGAGCTCGTCGCCACGCAGTACCAAGAGCACATCGGCGAGGACATCAAGTGCGTCCTTCCCGCCGAGCACAATCGCTTGGACATCCTGGTCGAGAACATGGGCCGCGTGGGGTATGGTCATAAGCTTTTGGCCGACACGCAGCACAAGGGCATCCGCACCGGTGTTTGCGTCGACCTTCACTTCATCACGGGCTGGGAGCAGCGCTGCCTGCCGCTCACCAGCATCGACGGCATTGATTTCTCCGCGGGCATGGTCGAGGGTCAGCCGGCTTTCCACCGCTTCGAGTTCACGCTCGATGAGCCCGCCGATACGTTCATCGACACCACGGGCTTTGGCAAGGGCTGCGCGTTCGTGAACGGGGTCAACGTCGGGCGTTATTGGGAAAAGGGTCCCATCATGACGCTCTACGTCCCGCACGGCTTCACGCGCGCCGGCGTCAATGAGCTCGTTATGTTCGAAACCGAGGGGACCTACGCGGACGCGATCTCCCTGCGCTCCGAGCCCCTTGTAGTACCCATTGAAAAAGAAGGAGTTGAGTAACATGATCGTTGGAGCCCGTATCGACTTTCGCCTGATCCACGGCCAGGTGGCCAACCTTTGGTCCAACGCCCGTCAGGTCAGCCGCTTCATGGTCGTTGACGACGAGGTCGCCACCGACGACACCCAGAAGCAGGTTCTCCGCATGGCCTGCCCTGCTACCTGCAAGCTCTCCGTTCTCCCCGTGGAGAAGGCCGCTGCGAACATCACCGCTGGCAAGTATGACGCCCAGCGCCTGTTCATCGTTGCCAAGAAGCCCGAGACGTATGTGCGCCTGCTCAAGGCCGGCGTCAAGCTCGAGCAGCTCATCCTCGGCAACATGACCACCATGGATTCCGTCAAGAAGTTCGGTCGCAACATCAACTGCGACCAGGGCGACTTGGATGCCTTCGCCGAGATCAAGGCTATGGGCGTTCCCATGGTCGTGCAGCTCACGCCCCAGGACAACCCCGAGAAGTTCGAGGGCTAATTCCCATTTGGCGCTTAGGTCGCGAAGGGAGATGCGCGGCTTAGTTATAGCGTTTTGTACTGTCGGATCTGTAAACTCGTTATTAAAGGAGGAAAACCATGTTTGCTTGGTGGCAGATTCTTCTGTTGACCCTGTACGCAGGCTACCAGATCATGGACGAGCTCCACTGGTACACCAGTGCCGGTTCTGCCGTCTTCGCCGGTATGATTTCCGGTCTTATCATGGGCGATATGACGACCGGTCTTTACATCGGTGGTTCCATGCAGCTCACCATCCTGGGCGTCGGCACCTTCGGCGGTGCTTCCCGTATCGACGCTAACTCCGGCACCATCATGGCCACGGCCTTCGCCGTTGGCGCTGGTATGGACCCGGAGCAGGCTCTGGCCGCCATCGGCGTGCCGGTTGCCGCCATCCTCGTGTACACCGATATCGCTGGCCGTTTCGCCAACACCTTCTTCGGTCACATGTGCGATGCCGACGTCGAGAAGATGAACTGGGGCGCCTACAACGTGCACTACTGGCTCGGCGCCGTGTCCTGGATGCTGTCCCGTATGGTCCCGGTCTTCCTGGCTCTGGCCTTTGGTCAGCCCCTGGTCGAGGCCGTCACCACCGCCCTCAATGGCGACCTTGCCTGGCTCGGTAAGGGCCTCACCGTGGCCGGCGGCTGCCTGCCTGCGGTCGGCTTCGCCATCCTGCTTCGCTACCTGCCGGTTAAGAAGCACGTCGCTTACCTGCTCCTGGGCTTCGTCATCGCTGCCCTCATGGGTACCCTGTTCTCCGGCGTTGGCGCCCTCAGCGGCAACATCGCTGCCGTGAATGGTGCTCTGGCTGAGCCTGCCGAGGGCCTCGCTGGCGTGATCAGCAACATGTCCATGCTGACCATCGCTCTCATCGGCTTCGCGCTGTCCCTCATTTACTACAAGAACAACCAGCGCCCCGTCGCTGCTGCGGCTGTGGAGGAGGACGACGACGATGAGCTCTAAGCTTCCGAACGGTACCACTGGGTACAAGCTGACCAAGGAAGACCTGCGTCAGATCAACATTCGCAACCTCATCGGTTTCCAGGCTGGCTGGAACTACGAGCGTATGCAGCACTCCGGTTACCTGTGGATCATCCTGCCTCAGCTGCGCAAGATCTACGGTGACGACACCCCCGAGCTGAAGAAGGCTGCCCAGACGCACTGCGGCCCGTTCTTCAACACCTCCAACTTCCTCAACACGATCATCACCGGTATCGACCTGGCGATTGAGGAGACCGACGGTGTGAACGGCCTCGAGGCTGTCGCCGGCCTCAAGACCGGCCTGATGGGCCCGCTCGCCTCCATCGGCGACTCCATCTTCGGCTCCCTGCTGCCCACCATCTTCGGTGCTCTGGCCGCCAACATGGCCATCGCCGGCAACCCGCTGGGTATCTTCATCTGGGTCGCCGTCAACATCGTTGTTGACTGGTTCCGCTGCAAGCAGACCCACATGGCCTATGAGCAGGGCATGAAGCTCGTCACCACCATGTCTGACAAGCTCAACGCCATCACCGATGCCGCCACCGTCATGGGTGTGTTCATGGTCGGCGCCCTCGTCGCCACCAACGTTGGCATTGTGTTCTCCTTTGTTCCTGAGATCGGCGGCGTGGCGGTCGACATCCAGGACATCTGCAACAAGATTTGCCCCAAGCTCGTGCCCGCTGCCCTCGTCGGCTTCGTGTACTGGCTGCTCGGCCGTAAGGGCATGACCTCCACCAAGGCGATCTTCATCGTTCTGGTGATCGCCATCGCCCTCGGCGCCTTCGGCATCATCGCCAAGGGCTAAGGAGCACTCGCTCTCTTCGTGGCGCCTGCAGTAAGGCGGGCGCCACACCGAGTCCCTCGGGACGTAGACGTGCACTTCCAAGACGGCTCGCCGTCGCATTCTCCCGGAGGTGCACGTCTTTTTTCTATTGAGGACGAGCGCGTTCGACCACGGGATGTGAGGTGTATCCTCAATGCGCCGGTTCTGGGGCGCTCCCTCGTATTCAGTGGAGGAACGTTCTGTTCAATCCCGTACCGGCTTCGCCGCGGGATGCCAGCACCTGTGCGATTCTCGATATGCATTGCGGCTCCGTGACCGCAGGGCGCATCGAGCATCACATGGCATATCACGTAAGAGAAAGGGCAGCGCATGCTTGAGTGGAACCCGTTGACCATCGCGGTCGTCGTGCTGATCGTCGTGTACATCATCGGCTCGGAGGTGCTCAAGAAGTACCTCGACATGAAAATCGAGATGTTCTATACCGCCGAGATGTACCAAGAGGCCATCGACCTGCTGGACAAGATCTACACGCGCATCCTCTTTTCCACGTTCAAGCAGTACTACCTGCGCTTTACGATTTATGAGGCGGACGGCAACAACAAGGCCGCCGGGCTCATGCTGGAGCATCTGCTCAACATGCGGGTCTCCAAAAAGCGCCGCCTCGCCCTGGTGCTCCAGGCCTTCAACTTCTATGTGATGAATGGGCGCCGCAAAGACGCGCAGGGCATGCTTGATGAGATCAAGTCCTCGGGCAACCAGGCCGTCATCGCCGACAGCCAGCTTACCTACGACATCGTTTTGGGCAAGCGCTGCGATAAGATCGACCAGATGGAGGGCATGCTGCAGCAGGCCGACCCGCAGACCCGCGCCAAGCTGTATCTGCTGCTTGAGCACCAGTACGCCAACAAGGGCGACAAGCGCAACGCCGCCAAGTACCGCAACCTCTCCCACAAGCTCGTCGAGGCCCATCGTGTTCGCAGGCCGCAGGATGGCGCCAAGCGGTAGGGGTGGGTTGGTTACTGGTTGAACGTGCGATACCAGTTCAGAACTTCTCCATACGTCTGTGCTCGAACGCAGTAAGCGCATTCGGCAGTCCTTTTGGCATGGCTCGTTTGTCTCGCTTGTTCATTTATGAAGAATCGCAGCATATACGCGATAAACGGTACCTATTAACCGGTGAGCGGTAGGTATTTACCTCTGTCTCATATACTGCGCGTGAGCGCTCAGTAAGTTGCTATCATGGTAACGGGTAATGTGGTTACTACCAGTTATCCAAGCGTAATCTCGTCATTATCAAAGGCAGAAAGGAGCCTGTTAATGGTCGGTTTTGTCCTTACTGGTCATGGTCAGTTCTCGAATGGTCTCAAGAGCGCTGTCGACATGGTCGCCGGCGACCAGCCCAACTTCGCGATTGTTCCCTTTGAGGGTTCCGAGGCCGTTACGTTCGGTGACGACCTGCGCAAGACGATCACCGACATGGCCGCCGAGTGCGATGGCGTCCTGGTCTTTGTGGACCTGTGGGGCGGTACGCCGTTCAACCAGTCCATGATCATCTCCAGCGACGTCGAGAACATGGAGATCGTCACCGGTACCAATCTGCCCATGCTCGTCGAGCTGGTCATGACCCGTGCGTTTGGCGATCCCACGCTTGAGGAGCTCGCCGAGCGCGCCGTCACCGTCGGCGCCGAGGGCGTCAAGCACACCCACTTCGAGGCTCCCACCGACGACGATGACGATGAGATGTAATCGTTCGTCTTTGCACTTCATTCATTGATGGTGGGTTCGTGGCGCACGGGTTTTACCTGGGCCCGCGAGCCCTTTTACCATCACGGTACTGTTCACGTATGTATGTAAGGATTCCCCATGGCGATGGGCGCGCGCAAACAACCGCTCTACGACCAGCTTGTCGACATTTTGTCCGAGAAGATCGAGCATGAGTACCGTCCGGGCGACTTGATACCGTCCGAGCGCGAGCTCTCCGAGCGCTACGGCCTCTCTCGCACCACGGTGCGATTGGCCCTGCAGGAGCTCGAGCGCCTGGGGCTCGTTGTTCGCCAGCATGGTCGTGGCACGTTTGTGGCCGATCGCTCCGCCCAGACCACGAACCTGATGCAGGCATACAGCTTTACCGAGCAAATGCGCGGCATGGGGCGTGACCCTTTGACGACGATCCTCGAGTTTAGCGAGGTCGAGGCCGATAAGAACCTCGTTGAGCACATGAATGTCCGCCTGGGCGAGCGCCTGTTCAAAATCAAGCGCCTTCGCTCTGCAGACGCCATGCCCATGATGGTCGAGCGCACCTACCTGCCCGCGCGCAAGTTCCTCACGCTCAGGCGGCCCATGCTGGAGCAAAAGCCCCTGTACGACATCATCGAGCAGGATTTTCACGAGAAGATCAACGTGGCCGAAGAGGAGTTCTTCGCCAGCATCGCTCGTCCCTCCGATGCGCACATGCTCGACATCTCCGAGGGCGCGCCGGTACTCGATTTGGTGCGCACGACCTACAACGTTCACAATGAGATCGTGGAATACACGCTCTCGGTGGCGCGTGCCGACCAGTTCAAGTACAAGGTCATGCATCAGCGCAACGTCTAATAGCTTTTTACGTGATTTAGGGATACAATGTCCTTAACTGGTTACAACCAGCATACCAATGTTCTGTAAACCACCTAGTACATCCGTTTTTACGATTGAGAGGTATTAAACATGTTTGAGATGACCACCGATCAGCTCAACGAGATGGGTGCCTTTAACACCACCGTTGAGATCAAGCAGCAGCCCGAGCTCTGGCTCGACACGCTGAACATCTACAAGGAGAACCTCGAGGCCATCGAGGCCTTCTTGGCCGACGCGCGCGCCATGGGCGAGGGCCGTCTGTCCGTCGTGTTCACCGGCGCCGGCACGTCCGACTACGTGGGCGACACCTGCGCTCCCTACCTGCGTCACGCGGGCGACACCAAGCTCTACGACTTCAAGCCGATCGCCACGACCGACATCGTGTCCGCCCCCCGCGACTTCCTGAACCCCGATGAGCCCACGGTCGTCGTGTCCTTCGCTCGCTCCGGCAACAGCCCCGAGTCTCTGGCCGCCGTCCAGGTTGCCAAGACCTTCGTGAAGAACGTCAAGTTCATCAACATCACCTGCGCCCCGGAAGGGCGCCTCGCCGTCGAGTCCGAGGGCGACGCCGACCAGCTCACGCTGCTCATCCCCCGTGCCAACGACAAGGGCTTCGCCATGACCGGCTCCTACAGCTGCATGACGCTGCTCTCCACCCTCATCTTCGACACCGCCTCCCTCGAGCAGAAGACCGCGTGGGTCGAGGCCATGGCCAAGCTCGGCGAGGACGTCATCGCTCGCGAGGGCGAGATCGCCGAGTTCCTGTCCGGCGACTTCAACCGCGTGACCTACCTGGGTTCCGGCTCCTTTGGCGGCCTTGCCCAGGAGGCCCAGCTCAAGATCCTCGAGCTTGCTCACGGCCTCGTCGCCACTTCCTACGACACCTCCATGGGCTATCGTCACGGGCCGAAGTCCTTCGTTGACGACAAGACCCTCGTGTTCGTGTTCGTGAACAACGACGAGTACACCCGTCAGTACGACCTCGACATCCTGAACGAGATCAACGGCGACCAGATCGCCGCCAAGACCATCGCCATCCAGCAGGACGGCGCCACCAAGTTCGACGGCGCTTCCTTCACGCTGGCCGGCGAGGCCCTGCCCGAGGCCTACCTCGCCCTGCCGTTCGTGATGGTCGGCCAGGTCGTGTCCCTGCTCAACTCCGTGCGCGTGGGCAACACCCCCGACACCCCGTCTCCCTCCGGCACCGTGAACCGCGTCGTCAAGGGCGTGACCATCCATCCCTTCGAGGCGTAATCCTCGCTGAGAGCTCCCATGTGGCGCCCGCCCTGTCCCTAGGACGGAGCGGGCGCCTTTTTATGAGCGTCCTTTCTAGGGGCCTTATCGACAAGGGCCCGTTCCCGCTTTGGTCGGTCGTCGCGTATCGTGCACGCGTACGTGCGTGCAAAAGGGTATGGCGCGCCGGGGCGGGGCTCATTTGGGTATAACCGTTTTGTCTGCATTGATACCGTGTTAGGAGTACACATGAGCATGTATGCAATTAAAGCCGATGCCTTCTACCTGCCCACCCGCGTTGCGCGTGGCGGCTACCTGATGGTCGAGGACGGCGTGTTCGGCGAGTATGTGACCGAGCAGCCCGACTGCGAGATCGTCGACTACACCGGTCATGAGATCGCCCCCGGCTACGTCGACACGCATATCCATGGCTTTGACGGTGCCGACATCATGGATTGCAAGGCCGAGAGCGTCGCGACGATTTCCCGCGGCATCCTCCGCAACGGCGTGACCAGCTACCTGCCCACCACGCTCACCGCCAGCACCGAGCAGCTCGAGAGCGCCTGCGCCTCCGTCGCCGAGTACGTCGAGGCGGGCGACGATGCGCCGCACGCCCGCATCCAGGGCATCTTCCTCGAGGGCCCCTTCTTTACCGAGAAGTACAAGGGTGCCCAGAACCCCGCGTACCTGTCCGCGCCGACCATGGAGAAGCTCAACAAGTGGCAGGACGCCGCCCATGGCCTGGTAAAGAAGATCGCTGTCGCTCCCGAGTATGAGGGCGCCGTCCAGTTCACCGCCGACGCCGTCAAATCCGGCGTCGTTGTGGCGCTCGGCCACTCCGCCGCGACGTGCGCCGAGGCTCAGGCCTGCCTCGACGCGGGTGCCAAGGTCTTCGTCCACACCTATAACGGCATGAGCGGCCTGCATCACCGCGAGCCCGGCATGGTGGGCGCTGCCCTTTCCAGCCAGGATAAGTCCTTCTCCGAGCTCATCTGCGACGGCCATCACGTCAACCCCATCTCCGCGGGTATCGTGATGCATGCCAAGGGCCACGAGCACGTCGCCCTCATCACCGACTGCATGTGCGCCGGCGGCATGCCCGATGGCGATTACTTCTTGGGCGAACTGCCCGTCGTGGTTGCCGATGGCACTGCTCGCCTCAAGGATGGCGGCTCGCTGGCCGGCTCCATCCTCAACATGAAGGACGCCGTCAAGAACGTCGCCGACTGGGGCGTTGCCACCAAGGCCGAGGCCATCTACATGGCCACTCAGGCTCCCGCCGAGGCCAACGACATCGCCGACGAGTGCGGTTCCATCCGTCCCGGCCGTCATGCCGACTTCGTCGTGTTGAACCCCGACCTCACCCTCGCCGAGACCTACCTCGGCGGCGAGAGCGTCTATAAGGCATAAACTACACGTGAGGGCACCCTAGACGCGTATGTCTTGAGAAGCGCCACCTCGTTTGGGGCGGCGCATTTCGTATGGTCGGGTTCGGTCGATCGATCTGGAGGTCAAGGTACATGGATATGAAAACCATCGGCATGGTCATGGTGGCTGTGGTACTCGTGTTCACGGTCTACATGGAGGTCAAAAAGCGGACGACCATCGGAAAACTCGAGACCTACCTCGCCAAAGGCGATTTCGAAAGCTATATCAAGTTGGTCGACCGCCCGCTCACGAGCATCCTGTATCCAAAGTACAACGTGCTCTTCCTGCGCTTAAACGCGACGATGGCGTTGAGTGACGCTGAGCAGACGGAACGGACCATCGAACAGATGGCCAAGCTCAAGATGAACGATGAGCAGCGTCTCGCCCTGGCGGTGAAGGCGTTCAGCTTCTATGTGGACGTCGAGGACAAACGTAAGGCCAAGGAGGCGCTCAAGTACATCGAGAAGCACGGCGGTAAAGAGGCGGCCCGTGTGAACAGGCGCACGTACGATATCTTCCTCAAAAAATCGAGCGCCTATATTTCCGAGATGGAGCATGCGCTTGAGAAGGCGACTCCGTCCGACGAGGTCATGCTTTGCCAGTTGCTCGCCGTGCAATATGAGAACAAGGGCGATCACGAGAGGGCGGTTGCATACCGTGAGCGAGTCGAGCGCGTCATGGATGCGACGCTTGGCAAGAACGCGGCCGCGCTCGAATAGCGCTTGCGCGACCGCTCGAGGGGCGCAGGGCCTTTCGTTTGCTTGTGCCAGCGCTGCCCCCAAATCGCCATGATGCGCGTTCCGACCAGCGAGAATCAAGCGCCGGAATGGTGCGGGGCGCTAAAATGGGGAGGCGTGGTGAAAGCGATTTGCCGCTGCTCATGCGGTCATGTTTCCGATCTGGCCGCCGCCCTGCAGTCGGATGAGGGTCTGTGCTGGTGGATATCGGCAGAAACCAATGCGCCCCCTACGGCAGCGGTGCTGGCAGGGGGCGCGTGCGTTTAATGATGCTTGTTTGAGACTAACGGATGCCGCGCTGCCTACAATCGGCGGGTCTGGGCGACGCGTTTGAACCAGTACGCGCTGGCCTTGGGAGTGCGTTGCTGGGTTTCAAAGTCAACGTAGAAGAAGCCGTAGCGCTTGTTATAGCCGTTGGTCCAGCTGAACTGGTCCTGCAGGCTCCACATAAAGTAGCCGCCAACGTTGACACCGCATTCGATGGCCTTGAGGATCCAGCGCAGGTGGTCTTCGACGTATGCGATGCGCTCGGAATCGTCCACGGTGCCATCGACAAGCTGGTC
>SAMEA3387518__coassemble_1414_pt1 | contig 29172 bp, 19 predicted proteins | sample SAMEA3387518__metabat2_high_PE_039 | metagenome-assembled genome bin SAMEA3387518 (sample SAMEA3387518) | Felis catus | biome: Faeces | place: United Kingdom | collected 2012
CCTCGAGCATCTCGGTCATGAGCTCGTCGTCGTCGAGCTCGGTGATGGCCTCGGCAGCCTGCTCGGTGTCGAGCTGGGCGAACACCTGCGTGCGCAAGCGCGGATCGAGTTGCTCGATGATGTCGGCGATATCGGCGGGGTGCAGCTCAGAAAGCGTCTTGTGCGAGACGGAAAGCTTGATCTGCTTGGTGGAGCGCTCCAGCAGGTCCATGTAGGACCAGGCGATGATATCCTCGGGCAACTGCTTGCCGAGCATCTTGGCAACGCGCGCGCTCATGCGCTCGAGCAGCGGGTGGATGGCGCGCAGCAGACCGCGCGCACCCACCTCGGCGCCAAGCAGGCGCAGCTGGTTCTCGCCGGTAGTGGACAGTTTGATGTCGTTCACGCGCACGACCTTCATGCCCTGCGTGTCGACGATCTGCTTGTTCATGATGTCGCGTGCCAGCAGCACCTCATCGGGCTGCAGGTAGGAGAAGCGAATGTCGGTGGCAGGGTACTTGAGATACACGCCGTCATCGTCGAAACGCTCGACGTACTTGCGCCAACTGATCATGAAGGGCGTCTTGCCCGGGCCCTGGAATGCGAGCGCCGTGACGCGAGGGAAGACCTCACCCGTGGCAATGCCGAGGTCGTTGACGATGCCGATTTTCTCGCCCGCCGAGTCCACGACGGGGAGCCTGAGCATCTCGGATAAATAATTCATAGCGCTCCTTCAAGCTGCGGATGCACCCCGTACGGGCACCCGCGCGCGGCATTCGGCCGCGCCATGGAGCGCTCGCAGGGGTCAGTGACTGTGTGGTCGGGGTTTAGGTTTCACCTCAGGCCTTTCTCGTGACCCTCGAAATACAAACATGCGACTGCGCCCTCTGTGGACACAGTCGCATTCACTATACCATGGCACCTTGGGGGTGGCACCCGCGCCCTGCCGTCCGGCAAACAACACCACATAGGTTCGGCCAGGGCTCGTCACGGTGCCGACGACGCGCCGCCGCGCGGGCGGGACGCGCGATGGACGGGGCGCGCGATGGACGAACGGCTCGCCCATCGCCCGGCCCGCACGCCGTGAGCCATCTACTCGTCGGACTCCCCATCGTCGCTCACGACGGGCAGCGCCGCGCCCTTGGACATGCCGGCCTTACTCGTATTGATAGCGTCCTTGAGTTCGTCGTCGGTCGCGATGAGGTCGGAGAGCGTCACCAGCTCATAGCCCTCCTCGCGTAAACGGTCGATGAGCTGGGGCAACGCCTCGACCGTCTGCTCCGCGGTCGCGTCGTTATCGGTCAGCAGCACGATGTCGCCGTTGCTCACCGACCCCACCACGGTATCGACCACCGAGGTCGCGCCCTGCAACAGCCAGTCGCCGGAGTCGACGTTCCACGTGATCACCGCGCTCACCAGATCCATCGCATCGGCCCAGTTCTGGTTGGAGAACGCGGCGAACGGTGGACGGAGGAGCGTCGGCGTCGTGTTCGCGGCATCCTCGACCGCCGCGAACGCCTGCGTCAGCTGATCGCGCACGTGGGACGCGTCCAACTCGGTCAGGTCCGTGTCCGAATATGCATTGACGCCGAGTTCGTTACCCGATGCCGCGATGGCGCGCACCGCGGCGGCGTTCGAGGAGACCTTGTCGCCCTCCACAAAAAACGTCGCGCGGGCGTCCTTTTCCCGCAAGATCTGCACGATCTGCTCCGTCTGGGCACTCGGTCCCTCGTCAAAGGTGAGGGCGACGTACTTGGCGTCCTTTTTGCTCGGCAGGACGGAGGTGCGGGTGACCACCGCGTTCACCGGCTCCTTGACAACGCCCTTGTCGACGACCATGCCCGTTTCGCGGCCCGTCCACACCTCGGAGCGACCCGCCTGCCCCCACGTCTCGACATAGGCGACAGGGCCCGTTCCCTCCACGGTCAGGGTGGGCTGGATCTCGGTGGCGGCGACGTCGTGCTCCTCGAAGACGTTCTCGCCGTCCTTGATGGTCAGCTCCTCCCCGCCCTCGAGCTCAACAGATGCCGCCTTTTCTGCAGAAAGGCTCTCGCCGTCGAGCTCCGCGGCATATGCGGTGCCCGCGCCCTTTTTGAGCACGCTGCCGTCCACGGCAAGCAGGTCTCCCGCGCTCGGCTCGAGCCCTTGATCGGCGATCACGCGCTCTATATTGGAATGGATGCGGACCTTTGCGGCCTCCCCATTCAGCGTGATCTCCACGCTGCGGTTGGCATACCAAACGATGCTCGCCACAAATAGCAAAAACGCGCATCCCACGATGATCAGCGCGTAGGTCTTGCGGTCGTTGCCACCGTAGCCGTGCCCGGAGCGCCTCCTGCCGCCAAACCCCTGCGACCTGCGCAGGTACTGAGTGCCCTTGCGGCGCTGCTGGCGACGGCGGCCGCTTGGCAACTGGTTGCCCGGGTTCTTGCGATACCGCGGTCTTGCGTTGGTGGAATAGGAGGTGGTGTAGTTAGGCAATGGTTCTCCCGTCCCGATTATTTCTTCTTGGTGCTCGGCGCCTTCTTCTTCGCGGACGACGACGTGCCCGCCGCTTTTTTGTACTCGCTCACAAAGGAGCCGAACATGCCCTTGGTCTTTCCGAGCTGCTTTCCCAGCGCCTTGGATCCCTTGTCGAGCGCCTTGGATCCCTTGTCATCCAAGATGGCGGCACCCTTTTTGACCTGGATCTTTGCCTTGGCGCCCACCTCGGACGCCTTGGCGGCGGCATGGACGCTCACCTCGGCAGCTTTGGCCGCGGCCCCTCCCGAGAACGCGAGGTCGAGCGCCTCTTCGCTCACGACCATCGCGCCGTCGCGATACCCCTTGAGCATGCGCGGCGGCATCTCGCGGTGCCCTACGAGCGCGTTCGACGCCCCACCCTCGGTGAGGATAAAGGAGAGCACCTCGCCCGTCCGGCCGTTGAAGTCGACGTCGGCGCAATAGCCCACCGGCTTGCCGGAGGTGGTGCGGACGTCCATGCCCGTCCAGATGAGGCATGCGTCCAAATCGATGCCTAAGCGCTTTGCCGCCGGCGCGTCGAACGCGGTGCGATCGTCCTTGGCGACCATGAAGTCACCGCTCACGCCGATGGCGTCGTAGGCGATAAAGCGATCGGGCTGCTTGACCATCCCGGCGATATCCGGCAGGCGCAGCATAAAGCCCACCACCCGGGTCCCCTCAGGAGTGAACACCGGGTAGTGAATCTTGCCAACCTTCTTTGGTTCGCGCGTGGTCCCGTCTTTTTTGATCCTCTTGTCTTGAGCGGGCAGCTTGTAGAGCTTGATTCCCGTGAAATCACCGGCAAGCATGCGGATCTCGGGACGCTATGCCTGAACAGCGGCGTCAGAGGCCTCGGGGGCGACCGTCTCGACCACGACGTCGGCGGCAGGGGTAACGGTGCCAGCGTTTACGGCATCGTTCAGCTGCTCACGGAGCTGATCCATGCGCTCGCGGGCAAGATCGACCTTGGCTCGCAGCTCATCCGTGGCGGCGTCCATCGTGGGGCCAAAATCATCCATGGCGGCGCGGACCTGGTCGATGCCCTGCTCGTACTTGTCGCGCGCGGAGTCCCACGCATCGTTGGCCATGTCGGCCGCCATGGCGCGAGTCTCGGAGCCAGAGCGAGGCGCGTACAGAACGCCCAAGACCACGCCAGCTGCAGCGCCCAGCGCGGCGCCTGCGACAAAACTCATACCCTTGCCCATGTCTACTCCTTTGTTGGACTCAGATGTCCATCCGGATCATTTGCTTCAACCATTATACGCATGCGCTTGCGGCAATGGGCACGAGCCATCGCCGCGTAACAAGCCACAATCACTCAGCGGCGGCTCCACCGTACACGACGCCCTCCGCCTCATGCGGCTCGACAACTGCACCCTCGGTGTCGATTGTGCCAAAGGTCTGCTCTTCGTCCGTCTCTTCGGGCGAGTCGGGCTCGGCGGCGTTGCCGCGCAAATTGCTCACCAGGCTCGTCAGGGCGGCGACCGTCCCCGGGAAATCCGGCGGCGTCTGATCGTGGTGCAAGAACGCCCAGTTCATCATGAACGTCGCCGAGGAAAGGGCGCCGATGGCAAGAGCATCGTCGGGGCACGATACCTCGACGTCGAACAGGCGGTCGTCTCCCATCACGTTACGCGTACGCCCCGTCGAGATGGTGCCCGCGAGGCCCGTCTCATTCATGATCTCCACCGTGAGATGCTCAAGCAGGTGGGCGAGCTCCGTATGCCCCATGCAATCCTGGAACTTGGAACCTGCGTCACCCAGGCACAGATGCTCGGCGATTGCCGGTGCCAGGTAGTAGACGCGCGCCGTGGCCTCGACGTCCTCGGACGTCATAAGCGGCATGCCGGGATTCACCAGCACGCGGGCGGTAAGCTTTTTGGGGCCTATCGTGACCTTGAGTATGTTGAACAGATCGGCCATGGCCGCTCCTTTCGTATCTGCTGCCCTCGTCCAGCGCGTGCCTGGTTATTCGCCCTCGCCCACGGTGCGGGATGGCGTCAAATCCTCCGGCGCGATGTTCGCCCCGGCCCGAACCGAGCGAACCCGCGCGGCGTTCTCGCGCTCATGCTCGCGGGCGGCGCGCTCGTCCTGCTCCGCACTGCGCTCCGCTTGCGCCTCGGCGGCGAGATCATCCTCGGACGGGGCGATCACGCGCACGAGCGAAATGCGCTGACCGCGCATGGACTGCACCTTGAACTTGTACCCTTCCGCCTCGAAAACCTCACCGATATCCGGGAGTGAATCGCAAAGGTCCAAAATCCAGCCAGCGATGGTCTCGTACTCATCGCTTTCCTCAATGGGCCAGCCGAGCTCGATGGCGTCGTCGCAGGAAAAACGACCATCCACGAGCCATTCCCTTTTGGAGAGGCGCGTGAGGTACTTGTTGTCGGGGTCGAACTCGTCCTCGATCTCGCCGACGATCTCCTCGACGATGTCCTCGATGGTGATGATGCCCGCCGTTCCGCCGTACTCATCCACCACGACCACGATCTGGTCATGGGCGGTCTGCATCTCGGAAAGCAGGGGCAAGATGTCCTTCGTATCGGGGATGAACGTCGCATCGCGCATGAAGTCACTTACCGGACGGTCGGCCCCGTCGCCCATGGCGGGAGCGATAAGGTCTTTAATGTGCGCGATACCCACCACACTGTCCTGGTCCTCATGAAAGACCGGTACGCGCGAGTAGCCCGTCTGGCAAAGCAGCCCCATGACCTCGGAGACCGTCTGGACATCCTCGACCATAGTCACATCGACGCGGGGCACCATGACCTCGCGCGCAGAGGCGTCGCCCAGGTCGAACACCTCGTGGATGATGCGCTTCTCCTCATCGAGCAGCGTGTCCTGCTCGTTGATCATGTACTTGATCTCCTCTTCGGAGACGTTCTGGCGGTCATCCGCGCTCTTGATGCGCATAAGCGCGGCGAGGCCGTTCGCAGATGCTTGCGTAAGCCACACGAGCGGGCGAGCGATCTTTTGGAACACGGTGAGCGGCTGGGCCACGCGCTTTGCCATACCCTCCGCGTCGGCAAGCGCAATGCGTTTGGGCACGAGCTCACCAACAACGATGGACAGGTAGGAGACGATCAGGGTAATGATCACCGGGGCGAGGCCCGGCGCGACCGCCGAGAGAGGCGCGATGCCAAAACTCGAGAGCCATTGGGCAAGCGGGTCGGACAGATTGGTAGACGCGACGGCCGACGAGGCGAAGCCGACAAGCGTGATGGCGACCTGGATGGTAGCGAGGAAGTTGCCGGAGTCCGACGCAAGCTCGGCGGCGCGGGCGGCGCGGCGATCGCCTTCTTCCGCCTCGTGGTCGAGCACGGCGCGCTTTGCCGTGGTGAGCGCCATCTCCGACATGGAGAAATAGCCGTTGATGACGGTAAGCACGAGCGTGGTGATGATGCTGATGGTGATGTCCATAGGGACGGTTTCAAACCTCCTGGTACGAAGCGGCAAAATGCGATGTGTCATTTGGGGTCTGACCCCAAATGACCCCAAATGACACATCGGCTGGATGCAGGGCCTAGATCACAAAGAGGACCACCGCCAGGAATTGCAGGACGCTGCCGGCGAGCACCCACACGTGGAAGATGCTGTGCATATAGCGAATCTTCTTGAGCACGTAAAACGCCGTGCCGGCGGTGTAGCACAGACCGCCCGCGGCGAGCAGGATGAGCGCCGTGGGATGCAGCAGCTCGAGCAGCTGCGGCAGGCGAAAGACCACGAGCCAACCCATGACCAGGTACACCGCAATGGTGAGCCAACGCGACTGGCGCTGGCGCATAAAGACCTCGAACAGGATGCCCGCCACGGCAAGCGCCCACACGGCGATGCACAGCGGAATGCCGCCCGCGTCCGCGAGCGTGATGAGGCAAAACGGCGTGTAGGTGCCCGCAATGAGCACGTAAATGCAGCTGTGATCGATGATGCGGAACACACGCTTGGCGGCTGCCGGAGCAATGGCATGATACAGCGTGGATGCAAGATACTCGAGGATGAGGGCGATGCCGAAGATGATCGCGCTCGCAAGCGACGCGGGGTGCGAGCCGGCAACGACGGCCTTGACGATCATGACAACGAGCGCCGCGACGCCCAAGGCGGCACCAATGCCATGGGTGATTGAATTGGCGATCTCCTCGCCCAACGTGTATTGAGGAGGTACATGGCGCTTGACGGCACGCGCCGCAGCCTTGACGGGAGCTCCAACGATAACGGCGGCGCCCTTGGCGCCCGATTCGGCAGCATGGAGCAAGCGCTGCGCCCGCGATGCCGCGTCGGCGCGCGCTATGGGAACAGGGGCAGCCGCGACATCAGGTCGCGGCGTAAGACTGTCACTGGTGTCCGGCATGTGGCTGTTCGGCCTCCAAAATCGGTGTATTGTTCAGAACTATAGCAGAACAGACAGGGTGCTGCAGGCCATGAACTTACGCCTGCCTGTACCTCGTTGATCGCCCTTTACCAAGCTTTACAATCGACTGCTTTTTCAAAAGCGCCTCGAGTGCTGCAAGCGTCTGTGCGCGGCTCAATCCTGTCTCACCCTCCAAGGCAGCTCGGGTCAGCACACGCCCGCCCTGCAGCGCTGTCGCAACGCGGCGCTCCGTCTCAGCACCCTCAAAGGTATCCACCGCCGGCAATGTGACCGTCACAACCCCACCACGCAAGTCGAAATTCGGCTGACTGAGCGATCCTTGGTATGCCCGCCGTATACGCGCGATCCCCGTCCCAAACCGCTCGATATAATCGAGCTTTAAGAACACCTCTGCCAAAACCGGATTTCTCAGAATCGAGATCTGTCCGTAGATATACTGCTCCATATCGAGGCCCGGAGGAAGGCTGCCCGGGGATGTTATGACCACACGATTGTCATACATCGCAACCTGCACATGCGCCCGCACATCCCATGTCCTATGCACTAGGGCGTTTGCCATCGCCTCACGAAATGCCTCCGTCGGAATGCGCTCCACGCGCTTACGCTGCGCGCCTTCGATTCGCTCGTATGCGAAGTATCGCGCGTGCATCGCGAGGGCACGGTCCATCTGCTCCAATGCTGACACACCTGTTACGGTTTCCCTGTCCTGCATGATGTCCTCGACATTCCCGAACTTCACCATATCTGTACCGGGAAAATCGTTATGATCTGCCAGAATCGCCGCGGCATTGGTGTAACCATCGCGCCCCAGCAACCCGAGCGTGCGAAGGATATCGGGGCTTAGGGCATCGATACCGATACCCTCTACCAACTTTTGCTGAAGCAGGTCAAACGTTAGGTCCTGACGCATCGACGTAAGCCTATCGTATGAGAGATTACTGCCTTCCAGCACCAGCCTCCCATACTCCAAACGGTCAACCTCGATAGTCGCAGAGTCATTTCGTCGATAGGCCTTCCCTTTGCTGCGATACGGCTTGTCTTGCCCCTCGTATACGGTCAAAGTGACAATGCCTGTTGAGGAATCGGGGTCAATCTCATAACGGGGAACGGGATCGAGGCTATCGTTTACCATGTTCTCAATGCGCAAGGAGGCTGCGACCGGGTCATCAACGCCGACCTGAACGCCTTCGTCACTCACGCCAAACAAGACGCGCCCCGTCCCATAGTTCGCATACGCACTCACCGTCTTGAGGAAAGAAGGCGAAACGGACTCCTTGTATTCAATTGACGGCGTTTCCCTGATAACCATAACGCCCCTTTCGTATTCGTCTCGTACGATTATAAGACGAAAGAAGGAATCGTACTGTTTGAAAGCGCACGAGAAATCAATTCGTATTGAGATCAAATTGATAAATTAATACGAAGCGAAAGTCATACGATTTGCCTACACATGTTGCAAATCCAGATGAACGAGCGATAAAGACAATCAGAGAGGACGGCAGCTGGGGACGCCGCCCCTTCGAGCATTTTAGCGCGAAGGGGCGGCCATGCATCAATCATACGATGCCTCGAACTAAATGAGCGTCTATAGCCACAGAGCCCCTAGATAAACTTGGCTAGAGCCGAACTTGCCACAGCTCCACCAGCATCTGTTTAATAGTTACTCGCCCAATGCAGCCTTATCCACAATAAGAGTAAAGTTGGGATGAAGCGTAAGAATAGTCGCGGGCCAAGCCTGATCGACCTCGCCGCTCAACAGCTTGGCAACTGCCGCCCTCTTCTTTTCCCCAGAAGCAACCATAAGCAGCTCATGGGCAGCCATGATACTGCGCGGGCCCATGGTGATGTAAAAATCGGGCACATCGACGATTCCGTTCTCGAACTCGTCAACCAACCGTTCGCGCATGGCCTCGTCGCATTCGACACGTGTAGTAATATCGCCGAAAGTCGTAGTACCGGGAAGATTGCCGCAGAAGTGACCGTCCCAACCTAGGCCCAAAACGATCATGTCAAGTCCGCCCGCCGCAGCGATGCGCTCGTCCTGCATTTGGTAGTTCGACGGATCAAGCCTGTGAATGCGTTCCTCGGAGATACCGGCGGGTGTGAGGAATAGGTTTCGCAGTCCGGTGATGGTCACACCCTCGCGGTCTCCCTCACGATACGGAATCTCGTCGAAATTATAGAAGTGTACTTCCCTGAACTGCTCTTTGCCGGCGACACGTGGAATCATAATCTCATACATGCGTTTAGGAGTAGTGCCTCCGGTGATGGCCAAGTTCACGCGGCCGGAACGATACATAACGCCCAGCACATACTCAGCGGCGACTTGACTCATTTCCTCGTAGTCTTCGACAGCAATGACGCGCATTTAAGCTCCTTCCACTATGGACCATTTTGAAATGCGCAAGAGGTGTGAAACTCTCTCGCCCGACGGCTATCCGGCGATAACCTGCACAACGGTGTCACCCGTCACCACGTTCGTGCGGCTTGTGCTGGGGAACGCATCCAGGTAGTCAGCGGCGTTCTCAATGCACAGCGCAATCAAGACAGTTCCCGATATAGCAGCGAGCTGCTCGCCAGCGGCGACCCTCAGGCCCGCAAGGCCCTCGCGCACCGCCATAGACCCGTCTTGGCCCACCACAGAGAACGTCACACGCAGGCCTTCCTCCCCTTCGATGGTGACTGACTGCGCACAGGCATGTGCAACGACTCCCGAAACCGGAGCGGCGATCGCACCTGTAACACCATGAAGGGATACTCCAACTTTACCGGCATATTCCTCACCTGCGGACTCAAGCGGCTCGATGGAAGCAGCGCAGGGGCTGGCAACAGGCAAAACGCGCTCTTCGGCAACGGCTACGTTGTCAGAAGCGTCGGATGTTTCGACGATGCCACAAGCGGCAGACTCAACTGCCGGAACGTCGTTGACCGTTACACCGCCATCTTCTTTAGTGAGCTGAACGCGGAAAACGAGAATGATTGCCATGGTGACAAGAATGGAAGCAGGAAGGCCGATGACGATGCCCATAAAGCCATCCCCCATGGTGGCAGGGATCGTAACAATGGAAGACATGACCATGCCATACTCGGCTGCACCAAAGGTGGCAGCAATAGCAGCTCCAACACCGCCGCCGATGCACGTTGCGGCAATTGCGACCTTGTACTTCATGATAACGCCGTACAGCCCGGGCTCAGTGACGCCCAAGAAGCCGGACACGGCAGAAGACAGAGAGATGTTTGCCATCTTGGTGTTGGAATTACGCAGCACAAGGTATACAGCGAGCGGCGCGGCGGCCTGGGCCATAGTGCTCATGTAGTTCATGGCGCCAATGGTGGTATAGCCGTAGGTTGCAAGTTGCTGGGCCACGATGGCACGAACGGCATGGTGGGTACCGGTGAACACGGTGAGTGGGCGAAGGGCGCCTATCACAAAACCGGCAACGATGGGCGAGAAGTCAATGAGGTTTTGAATGCCCACCGCAAGCCATTCTCCCACCGAGTAGCCGAGCGGAGCCACAGCCGCCAGTGCCACGGGAACCATAACCACGAGCGTAAGCATAGGGGTGAATATGACGCTCACGATCTCAGGAATATGCTTCTCAAAGAAGCGGTACACGTAGCTCATAAGCCACACGTTGAGGATGATGGGGATGACTGAGGCGCTGTAGTCCAGGTACGGGATAGAGATGAAGCCCACGGAGAACGACTCGGCGTCACCACCCACACCGCCCAGGATAGTTTTGGACATAAGCGCTCCGGCAAGTGCGAGGGCCATGTACTTGTTGGTGCGGAAGCGCTCGGCCGCACTCACCGCCAACAGGAAAGGATAGAAGTAGAACATGCAGTCCGACATGATATCGAGCAACATGAACACGGGACTCTCCATGGCGATCCAGCCAAAGCCCCAGAACATGTAGAGGAAACCCTTGAGCATGCCGCCGCCGATAATGGGGGGAAGGCTAGGAATCAGGATAGCGCTCAACGTCTCGAGGATATTGGTGACAACGGACTTCTTCTTGGAATCCGCCTCGGGCGCGCCCATGCCTTCGACATCGCTTTCGAGCATCGGCGCGATATCCATGACCTCGCGGAAAAGGGCGTTTACCTTTGCACCGACGATAACTTGGTACTGACCGGCCTGTTGTTGCACGCTCAAAACACCATCGAGCTCTTCAATGGCGGCGGTATTGGCGCGCGAAGCGTCCTTCAACACAAAGCGTAGGCGAGTGACGCAGTGTGTGATGCTGGTGATGTTTGATACCCCGCCCACGCCGTCAAGGATGCGCTGAGCGAGCTCTTTGTTGCTCATCTAATGCCTCCCGTTAATCTTGGTTGTCCTCTATGGGTTCGCTTGTGAGCAGTCGATTGATATGCAAAGTGAGGTAAAGCATCTCGCTTTTGAGGGCAGCGGGGGAGAAGCCCGCGCCCGCCGTTTGCGATACCTGCGCGGCAACTTGGCGCGCGCACTCAAACGCCTCGGGATACTTAGCCCGAACCATATCAAGCAGGTCGTCCCCCACCGAGCCATCCGCATCGCCGTTGAGACAACGCACAAGGCAATAACGCAAGTGCGTGATAAAGCGAGAAAACGCCACGGACGACTGATCGAGTGGGACGCCGCGACGCTCCTCGATGAGGCTCACCGCCTGAAGCATGCTTTCTGCAAGATCGCCTGCATCGTATCGTGCGCTCAAGCCGCCGAGCGCATTCACGAAATGGATAGCTATGAAGGCGGCTTCCACACGCGGCAGCTCAAGCTGCATCTCGGCCTCAATGAGACGAGTGGCATTCTTCGCAGCGCGATACTCGTCCGGATAGAATTGGCCGATTTCCCATGCAAGCGGATGATCGATTGCAACGCCATCGCGCACGCGGTCGAGCGCGAACGCAATATGGTCAGCAAGAACCAACACGAGCGTAGCAGGCAAATCCCGACCAAGTTCCTTCTCGGCAAGCTGGACCACGCGCTTCGTTAGGCCTAGCAGTTCGAACGGCACGCCTTGGATGAGCTCGGTGTACTGGCCTTCGTCCTCGCTACGCTGCAAAACAAAACGCTGCTGAACGAAAGCTTCGTTCACCGGATCGCCCGGATGCGCCTTAAAGCCCAGGCCCTTACCAACCACGATCATCCTCGTGCCATCACGAGAAACGAGTACGACATTGTTGTTGATGCGCTTAAGCACGTTCATGGTATATCCCTCCCCTCTTGCATCGTAGGCAACTGCTTCCCCCCGAGACTCACAACGAAAAAACCCAAGCGCCGATCCCTGATGGAATCGATGCTTGGGTTATGCCGGCAATTTCCGTAACAATTCCCGCGGGTATTCAATTGAACATCTTCACCCTATAATCCTCGCTCCAGTCTGTCGAGCGCGCTGAGACGAACGGCAAGATTTTGTCCGCGAACGGTATACGGCACGACTGCACCTCTACGGTTTTCCAGGTGCCCCATATTGCCACGAGAGAGGGGGGGCGCGCCTTGCGTGCGCCCAGCGATTAAACGACAAGGTGAGGACCTGGAAAAGCCGCAGCTATTTGACCTCGATGAGTTCGTAGTTGCTTGTGCCGAGGCCGATCTTCTCGCCGTGCTCGATCATAGAGCGCCAGTTGGTGTCGGGATGCGTCATGTTGAAGTGATCGTGCGCGCAGTGCTCGGGCACGCCACCGGCGGCCTCGAGCTTGTCGCGCATCTCGGTGAGCTCAGTGTTGGGCATGGCGGGCATCTTGAGCACCGCGTCGATGCAGGCCTGGTCGATCGCCACGGGATCGAAGCTCGCGAACATACCGATATCGGGCACGATGGGCGTATCGTTCTCGGGATGGCAGTCGCAGTTGGGGCTGACGTCGATGGCGAGCGAGATGTGGAACTGCGGGCGGTCCTGGACGATCGCCTTGGTGTACTCGGCGATCTTGCAGTTGAGGACATCGGCCGCGGCGTCGCAATCCGCCTCGATGGCATCCTGATTGCACGCGCCGATACAGCGGCCACAGCCCACGCAGCGCTCATGGTCAATGCTCGCCACCGGGGTCGTGACCGTCTGCCCGTTCTTGAGCACGCGCTCGCGCGTGGTGGAGAAGCTCACCGCGCCGTGGGCGCAGATGCGTTCGCACGCGCGGCACCCGATGCACGCGGGCTCGTGCACGCTGGGCTTGCCGGCGGCGTGCTGCTCCATCTTGCCGGCACGGCTACCGCCACCCATCCCGAGATTCTTCATGCAGCCACCGAAGCCGGCCTGCTCATGCCCCTTGAAGTGCGTGAGGCTGATGACGATGTCGGCGTCCATGAGGGCATGGCCGATCTTGGCCTCCTGCACGTACTCGCCGTTCTTGACTGGAACGAGCGTCTCGTCCGTGCCCTTGAGGCCGTCGGCGATGATGACCTGGCAGCCCGTGGCATACGGAGTGAAGCCGTTTTGGTACGCGCAGTCGATATGCTCGAGCGCGTTCTTGCGGCTGCCCACGTACAGCGTGTTGCAGTCGGTGAGAAAGGGCATGCCGCCCAGCTCCTTGACCACATCTGCGACGGCGCGGGCATAATTGGGACGCAGGAAGGAGAGGTTGCCCAGCTCGCCAAAGTGGATCTTAATGGCGACGAACTTGTTCTCGAAGTCGATCTGCTCGATGCCCGCACGACGGATGAGACGCTTGAGCTTGTCGAGCTGGCTCTCGCGCCCATGCGTGCGCAAGCTGGTGTAGTACACCTTGGCAGGAACGGCGGCGGTGGTCTCGGTGGCCATACAACCCCTCTTTCTTGGTCGACACCTCTACGTCCCGTATGGTACGCCTTGAAGTGCGCTTTAACGCAAGAGACCTCCCACCCCCTTTGCCAAGCTCAGGAGATGGGAGGTCTTGGTGGGGCGTGTGCCCCTCAGGCTCATGCCTCACCTGGTGGCGCTCGACGAGCGCCGGCGATGCGCGTGGCTACTTGCGCTTGCGCGAAGCCAGAGCGGCACCCGCCGCCGTGGCAGCGCCGCCGGCAATGAGCGTGGCCGCGGCGATCAGCGTAGACGGGTCGCCGGTTTGGGGCAGGCCGCCGTTGGGCTTACCGCTGCCCTGGCTGCCGGAGCCGCCGTTGGGCTTGGAGCCGCCCTGGCCGCCGCCGTTGTTGCCGCCGTTACCGTTGTTCCCGTTGTTGCCGCCACCGTTACCGTTGTGGTCGCCGTTGCCGTCACCGTTGTTGTCGCCGTTGCCGTTGTGGTCACCGTCGCCGTTGCCGTTGTGGTCACCGTCGCCGTTGCCGTTGTGGTCACCGTCGCCGTTGCCACCGCCGTCGCCGTTGCCGTCGCCGGCGAGCTTGAGGCCCTCGAGCGCGGCCTTGAGGTTGGCGACGAGCTGGTCGCCCTCGGCCTGAGACAGGTTGTCTCCCTTCTCAATGCCGGCCTTTGCGGCGGCAAGCGCGTCCTGATACGCCTTCCAGCTATCCGCCGTGTACTTCGAGCCGTCGGTGAGCGCGCCCGAGACCAGCTCGGACAGCTCCGTGCCGGTGTACTTGAGCACCGGGCTCTTCAAGGCGGTCTCGATCGCGGCCTTGAGCTCCTCGATCTGATCGATCGTCAGGCTCTCGGGCGCAGCCAGGGCCTGCTCAGCCTGCGCGATGGCGCCGGCGAGCGCGGTCTTGGAGTCGGTGGTCCAGGCGCTGGTGTCCTGCTGCTTGGCGGAGTCGACCGCCGCCTGCAGGGAGGCCAGGTCGTCCGTGCTCACACCCGTCATGGCGCCGAGCAGATACACCTCGGAGAGCTCGGGCTCGGTGCCCTCGGCCCACTCGAACACGATGTCCTTCACGGCCGTGTACTCAGCGAGCGAGCGCTCGGCGGCGTTGGGCAGGCCAAAGCTGAACTCCTTGAGGACCTCATCGTCGACGCCCAGCTCGACCGTCGCGGTCTTGGTGTAGGAGTCGTCGGTGTAGAGCACCGCCTTGACCGTCACGTTGCTCGGCTCGCCGTGGGAAATAACGCGAACGCCCACATACGGCGTGCCATCGGCCGTGAGCGGTGCGGACACGTGGTAAGTGAGCGAACCGGCCTCGGTGCCCTGAGGTGCCCACGGGGTGAGTAGGTTCTTGTCGATCAGGTTCTGCGGGGTCTTGCCCTGCTGCTCCATCACCGTGGACTCGAAGTCGCCGCCGGCGTAGGTGGACACGTACGCGCCCTTGTTGATGCGCAGCTCGCCGATCTCGACCCAGCGGTCGGGATAGGCCTTGGTGAAGCGGATGCGCAGGTAGCGCCCGCTCAGGTTGAGGCCCTTGGCCTCGGCGAACATGTTGCCGGGCTTCTCGCTGGAATGCGTGAGCCATGCTGCGTCCTTGGCTGTCGCCTGCGTGCCGGGATCGGCGACCTCGCCCTTGCTGTTGATGTCGAGGACGAGCTTCCAGTCCTCATCTGCGGCATCGGGAGCATCGGCCACCTCGATGACCGCGTTGCGAATGAAGTCGAGGCTCGCCTCCGGCACGAAATACTCGAACGTGTCGATGGTGCGCGTCTGGCCCATGTCGATCACAACGGTGCTGCCCTCGGCGGGAGCGCCCGAGGACTTGGTCGCCGTGGTCACATCGCCGTCGAACATCGCGGCGGCGTCGAGCGTCTGGTTGCCGGGCAGGTCGCTCTTGACCAGGGCCGGGGAGAGCGAGAACAGGTAGGAGCCCTCGAGGCCCTTGAAGGTCGCGGTCGCGCCGTCGGCTGTCGCGCGGAATCCCACGTAGCGGGTGCGCTCGACATCGGACTTCTCAATCGGAAGCCATTCGAGGGCATTCTGGGAGTACACGGCCTCGACGTCCCCGAGCACCTGCTGGTCGAAATTTGGCAGTTTGATGTCGCGACGCACGGAGCCGAGGTCGATCGCGATGACGTCGCCCTTCTTGGGCAAAGTCACCGTAGCGTCGGTCGTCTTGAAGGAGCCTTCTCCCACGCGCGCCGTGAGGTCAACGTTCGCGAGGTCGAAGGTGGCGTAGAGGCTGTCCTTGGTGTAGGAGAACTTCTCGAACGCCTGCAGCTCGAAGAGCTGGAACCAGTTGCCCGTCCCCTGCGTTGCGACGACCTTGATGCCGGTCGCCTCGACGCGGTCGAACGTCACCGTTTGGTCAGCTGCGCCGCCAAGTGTGGCGACCTCGGTCCAGGTGCCGTCTTGCTTGGGATCTTTGTCGGTCGTGTAGTACACCTTGGAGGCCGGGAAGTTGTCCGTGCCGCCCTGCAGCATGCGAACCGTATCGATGAACTTGCTCTCGCCAAAGTTCAGCATCACCCAGTCGTTGGCGGCCGTGGCGCGGCTGCTCCAGAACTTCGTCTCTTCATTGCCGTCGATGGCGTGTGCGATGGCGTTGTTCTGGTACTGGGGCATGTTGGTTGAGATGGCTTGGGTCGCGGCAGACGTGCCGAAGGTCGCGTGCAGGTCGACCACGCGCCACCAGATCTCCTTGGGTTGATCGTTCACGACCTTGATGGCCTTGGCTTCGACCGGAGAACCCAGCTTGATGGTCTGGCTCTTGTCGCTCGTGACGTCGCCGGCCTTATGCCATGCGCCCTCCGAGTCCTGCCAGTAGGCTGAGCCCTTGTCGATGAAATCAGTGTTGGAGCTGCCACCCTGCTTGAAGACGATGGCGTCGATGGTCTTGGGCGTGTCGAACGTGACGATCACGGCGGCGTCCTTCACGGTGCCGTCGTGCTTGTTGGGGTTCTCGCGCTTATGCGTGAACCACGCCTCGGTGTCCTTGCCGTCGGAGGCGTTCTGCAGGGGCTTGGACGTGTCTGCCGACTCCTGGTTGGCGAGTGTCACCGTGCCGGTGAACGTGCCGGAGGTCTCGATCTTCTGGTTCACCGTGATCTCGTTGATGGTCGGCCAGGCATCGCGAGCGTTATCGCGAACAGCGACCAGGCGCACGCCGTCGACCTGCTTGAGGCCGAGGTCGCTCACCGTGACGGTGCTCGTGGTGTACTCCTGCGCGTTCGGAACGTCCTTCCACTCCCCGCCCTGGAGGTACTGGACCTTGCTGGCATCGAAGAAGTTCTTGCCGCCGCCTTGGACGAAGGTAACGGAGTCGAGGTCGAACGGCTTGCTCTGGGTCATGCCGAAGTAATCGCCCTTGGAGACCTTGTTGGGGTCGCGGTACTCGGCGCCCGTCGCCACGTCGCCGTCGAACACGGCATCCGTGCTGCCCACCGGCGTATCGGTGCGGTTGGTCACGAGCTTGGTCACGACGGCGTCGGGGTCGGCGGCGAGCGTCGCCTTCTCGGCCACGTACTCGTTCAGGGCGTTGACCATGGGCGTGATGTGGGCCTTGCCCACACGCGCCTTCTCATAATGGTTGATGTACCACAGCTGATGGTTGTTCGCGCGATCGAGTGTGGCCGTGCCCTCGGCGAACAGCGCAATCAGCTCGGAATTGTTGCCCGCAAGGGATGCCTTGACCGCATTCAGCTCGGTGATGGCGGCGCTGGTGAGGTCGTCCCAGGTGTCCATCCAGGGCTCCATCTGCTTGAGCATGGCGGGGGTCCCCGCCTGCTCGCGGAAGGTCTTGGCGTCCTTCTGGATCTCCTGGAAGATGGCGATCATCTCATCGCAATCGCTCGCCGTGACGGTGTCGGCCGTGAGCTTGGAGCGGAAGGCGGAGAGCGCGTCCTTGATGTCCGCGGACTCGCCGTTCTCCCACGTGGCGCCGCCGCCGTACATGCGCTTCATGTGGCCGGACAGGTCATGCAGGGCGTTGGAGCCCTCCGTGGGAATCGCGGAGTTGTGGTCGATGTAGCTGAACGACTTCTCCCACGTCTCGTCGGCGTGAGCCTCGGACTCCCAGAGGTTCCAGGTGAAGTCCGCGTTCATGAAGATGCCCTGCTTGGAGGGCTCGGACTGCTGCATGGGGTTGATGACGACGCCCTTGACCTGGCCCGGCTTGAGGTCGGAGCCCAGGAAGTTGTTGTGGCCGCCCATGTGCAGGGCGTCCTTGTCGTTGTCGGAGCATGGCCAGTTGATCCACATGAACGGGGCCACGCCGGAGTTCCTCTGGAACGCCGAGGCGAAGCTGTTGTCGATCTTGCCCCACACGCGGCCGCCGGTGTTGATGACCTGCACGGTCTCGGGCAGCTGGCTGTACCAGCGCTCACCGTGGCCCATGTAGTTCACGGGGCAGAAGATGAGCGTGTCCTTGAGGCCGGGGTACTTGACCGCGCCGTCGGCGTTCTCGGCCTTCTGCTGCTCGTGCAGCCAGTCGGTCATCTCCTTGCAGAACTTGATGTAGAGGTCCTTGCCCTGGTCGCCCGCGTCGTCCGCCAGGATCGCGATCTGGCGAACCCCGTGGTCCATGACCTGAGTGAACTTGTCCTTGAGCACCTGCACGGAGGCATCGTAGTTGCCGTTCGTGATGGGATTGCTCATGAACGGGTGCAGCGCGAACACGAAGCGGCACTTGGACTCGTTGCCCGCCTTGGCGAGGGGCTCGATCTTGTCCTTGAGCTCCTGCTCGGTGTACAGCTCGCGCCACTTGGCGTTGTGCTTGGGATCGTCCTTGGGGGCGTAGAAGTAGGCATTGAGCTTATAGTAGCCGCCCCACTCCATCAGGTTCACGCGGTCCTCGGTGCTCCACGGGTTGCCGTAGTAGCCCTCGATGAAGCCGCGGGTGATGACGTCGGCGTAGTCGCTCACCGTGAGGGCGCGCAGCGTGTCGCCCTCGACCTGTTGGAAAATCTGGTACAGCGTGGTCAGGCCGTAGAACGCGGCGTCGGTGTCGCGGCCCAGCACGATGATCTGGCTCGGGTCGTCGCCCTGTGCCGGCAGTGCCGCCAGCAGATAGGCGTCGGTCTTGTCGAACAGGCCGTCCGTATAGGAGAGCTTGCCCTCCTTTACGAGCTTCTCAACATGACTGTCAACCGCACCCTTGGATCCCTTGATACCAACGAGCAGCGATGTACCCTTACCCTGGGGAACGGCTTCGTTTGCCGCAGCCTTCATGCCCTTGAGTTTGAGCGTCTCGTCCAAACGGGCCTTGGTCTCGGCGTCGATGCCGGACTCCACGACCGTCGTGACGTCCTTCTCTAGTTTCACCTCCCCTGCTGCGTATGAGATGGCTTGCGGTGTGGGGTAGATCTGGTAGTCGCCCTCGGCCGCACGCGCCATACTCGGCGCACCGAGCATGCAGATGCACACCAGCGCGAGCACGGCGAGCACGTTGATACGCGCCCGAAGCCTTTGCGTCATACCGCCTCCTTTTCTAACAAAACCCCGCGCCGCAGTTCACAAGCGGCACGGGGTATCGGCAGATGCGGTACAACTTTCGCGCATGGCGAGAGCGGATTGACCGTCATTTCGGTAAGCGGCGACCGTTAATCGGCGTTTAAATCACAAACCCCCCTATGTATGTGTGCATATCCATCGACTGCACACAACTGGAGCGAGCGGCAAAGCGTGCCCCTATCGGAGAAGAACCTCCCGGGCGATAGCCAAATCGCTCTTGACCTCGGGGTACTCGTCGCCGCGATGCATCGTCTCTTCATCGCCCTTGGCGAGCAGCAGGACGACCGACGGCTCCCCGCACGCGAGGGCGCGCTCCAGCACCGTGCGCACCGCCTCCTCACGGTCGAGGATGACCTCGTGGGAAACACCTTCGGGGGTGTTTCTCACCAGCTCGGCGCAGATGTCCTCCACGCGGTCGTGGGCCGGGTCCTCCTCGGTGTACACCAGATGGTCGGCATAGGCGCCCGCCACGCGGGGCAGGGCCTCGCGGCGCTCGTGCGCCTTGCCGCCGGGGGCGCCGAACAGCGCCACCACGCGACGATCGGGGTACTCCGCCTCCACGGATTTGAAGAGCGTCTCAAAGGAGAGCTCGTTATGCGCGTAGTCCACGATGGCGAGCACGTGCCCGTCGGCAGAGGACACGAGCTCCATGCGGCCGGGCACGCGGATGTGCGCCAAGCCGGCGCGGATGGCATCATAGCCCACGCCGAGCAGGCGGGCCATGGAGATGGCCGCCAGGGCGTTGTCCACGTTGAACAGGCCGGGCATGCCCAGCTCAATGCGCTCCTCGCACGCAATCTCGCCCTCGGCGGCGCGTTCGCGCACGGTGAACGCCAGACCTCCCGTAGGCAGCTGCGTCACGCCGGACGCGGTGAAGAGCGGCTCGACGGGCCACGCCTTGCCGCCATGGGAACCCTCCCCCGCATGCTCGACCGCGAACGTCGCCACGCACGGCGCGGACTTGGCCGCCTGCAGCACGCGATCCACGTGATCGCTGGCAAGATTCACCACCGCGACCTCGCACTGGTTGAAGATTCGCAGCTTGGAGGCAAAGTAATCCTCGAAGTCCGGATGCTCCACGCCCGAGATGTGGTCGCGCCCGATATTCAAAAAGCAGCCGATCTCAAACGGCAAGCCCAGCACGCGATCGTACTTGAGGCCCTGGCTCGAGACCTCCATCACCATGGTGCGACGGCCGGCGTCAACGGTGTTGCGCAGATGACGCCACAGGTCGGGAGCCTCGGGCGTGGTGTTGTGGCTCTCGTAACGCACCTTGCCGTCGTCCGTCTCGATGGAACCCAGGATAGACGGCTCCTGCCCGGCCGCCACAAGGATGGAGCGCAGCATGTAGGCGACCGTCGATTTGCCCTTGGTGCCGGTGATGCCCACCACGTGCAGTTGGTCCTCCGGGTGGCGATAGATCACCGGTGCCACAAGCGCCATGGCGCGGCGCACGTCAGACACCACGAGCGCGGGCGTCACCGCGGCGGCGGCCACGAGCTCGGAAGGAATGCTCAGCCCCTCGCCCACGCCCTCGCACAGGTAGGCCGCGGCGCCCGCCGCAACGGCGCTCTCCAAGAACGCCGGGCGAAAACCCGCGCCCTTGCACACGAACAGGTTGCGCGGAGCGACCTCGCGCGAATCGATGGCCATGCCCCTCACCGCGCACGAGGCCTCGCCCATCACGCGGGCCTCGACGCCTCTCGCCCGCAGGTCGGCGGCGAGCTCCTCCAGCGTCAGCTTGGGCAGGATGCGCGCCTGCCCATCCATCTGCACGTTCTCTTCCTTGGACATGGGGCCTCCCCGATATGCAGGCGGGCGAAAGGCATGCCCTTCCGCCCGCAGTCTTGCTTGTCTTGCTCACGATGCGCGCCACACGGCGCGGGCGTGCACCGTCTAGGCGGCAGCCGGCGCGGTCTCGTCGACGAAGTAGCGCTTGTACCAGATGAGGAACGTGAGCGCGGTGTAGATCTTGCGCTGGTTGAGCGCACGGCCCTCAAAATGGTCGTCGAGCATCTGCATGAGCTTGGATGTGTCGAAGAACTCCTCGGCCCACGGGGCGGTGAAGTACTCCTTCACGTAGTCGTAGTATTTCTGCTCGCGCAGCCAGAACTTGAGCGGGACCGGGAAGCCCTTCTTGGGGCGCGTTGCCCATTCGTCGGGCAGAACGCGGTTGGCGGCGTGGCGCACCACCTGCTTGTTCCCGTTCTCGTTCACGCGGAAGCGTGCGGGAATGTGTTGGGCGAACTCCATGACCTTCTTGTCCAGGAACGGGACGCGCAGCTCGAGCGAATGCGCCATGCACATCTTGTCGGCCTTGAGCAGGATGTCACCGGGCAGCCACATGTTCATATCGAGATACTGGCGCTTGGACAGGTCGCAGAAGTCCTGCACGCGGTCGTACACCGGTGCGCACAACTCGAACGCGTCGGGGCCGCCGGCGTACTCGGGCCTCACGATGTCGTCGATCTCGTCGGGACGGTACACGAAGGCCTGGCCCGTGAACCACTTCTCGGGCATCTCCGCCGCCTTGAGCAGGAAGTTCCTGCCCTTGAAGTACGGCTTATCGGCCACGAAGCGCCCCAAAGCGCGACGGATGCCGCGAGGAACCACGCGCTTGAAGCGGGCCAACGACGGCACATCCTCATAATAGGCGTACCCCGCGAACAGCTCGTCGGCGCCCTCACCGGAGAGCACGACCGTCACCTGCTCAGCCGCAAGCTGGGCCAAGAACCACAGGGGGACGCTCGACAGGTTGCTCTGCGGCTCGTCCATGTGGTACTGAATCTGCGGTAGCACCTCGAAGAACTCGTCCGCCGTCACCATCTTGCGGTAGTTTTCGATCCCGAGCTTGTCGGACAGCTCCTTGGCGTAATTCGTCTCGTTGAAGTCCTTGTAGTCAAAGCCCACCGAGAAGGTCTTGTCGGGCATGAGGCACGCGGCGATATAACTGGAATCCACGCCCCCGGAGAGGAACGAACCGACCTTGACGTCGGCGATGCGGTGCGCGGCAACGCTCTCGTGGACCACGCGGTCGCACTCCTCCACGTACTCGTCAAACGTCTTGGAATTGTCGTCCGAGAAATCGGCGTCCCAATAGCGACGCACGTCCATGCGGCCGGACGCGATGTCGAAGGTGAAGCAGTGCGCGGCCGGCAGCTTGTACACGCCGGCGAAGAACGTCTCGTCCGTGGCGGGGAACTGCATGGTGAGGTACGGGCGCAGGGCCTTCTTGTTCACGGCCTTCTCAAAGCCGGGATGCTCGAGGAAACTCTTGATCTCGCTGCCGAACAACAGATCGCCGTCGGCGGTTTGATAGTAGTAGAACGGCTTGATGCCGAAGATGTCACGCGCGCCGAAGAGCTTGCCGGAGCGCATGTCGTGCACCACGAAGCCGTACATGCCACGCAGGCGATCGACCAGACCCTCTCCCCACTCCTCATAGCCGTGCACGAGGACCTCGGTGTCGGCGTCGCAGTGGAACGTGTGCCCCGCGGCCTCGAGCTCGGCGCGGAGCTCTTGAAAGTTGTAGATCTCGCCGTTGAACACCACGAAGACCGAGCCGTCCTCGTTGCCCATAGGCTGGGCGCCCGCCTCGGTGAGGTCGAGAATGGACAGGCGGCGGAAACCCAGCGCCACGCCATCTTTGATATGGGTTCCGCCCATGTCGGGACCGCGGTGGACAATGCGATCCATCATCGCCTTGAGAACGCGCTCGTCGTTCTCAACATGGCCGGTAAAACCTACGAATCCGCACATGGACAAACCTTTCTTGCGCAGTTTCCTTAGCAAAAATCACATATGTCCAAAATTGTATAACGAAGGGCGGGCCGCAACCCACCCTTCAATAAAACAGCGTTGTCGGTGTAAACGATGCGCAAAAGAGGGACTGCCCCTTTTACACATCCGCCCTCGTGGCTTCCTTGGCGGCCTTGCGTGCGCGGGCGGCGGCGACACGCGCCTCCTGCTCGGGCGTGAGCTGCACCTTCTTGCGAGCGGGCTTCTCCGCCCCGGCACCAGACGCGCCTTCACCCGTGGCGGGCTTCTCCTCAACAGGCTTGTGCAGCGTGGTCACCGCCAGGTCCGTCGTGGCGGGAGCGCACGAGGCGCCCATGGACAGACAGCTCTTGGGGCACTCGCGCGTGCAGCTCGCGCACTGGATGCAACGGTACTGGTCGATGCTCCACGTGCCGCCCTTGCGATCGACCGCGATGGCACCAACCGGACACGCACGCTGGCACATGCCGCACAGGATGCACGTGTCCATGTCGCATTCCACGTGGCCGCGCATGTGCTCGTAGGACATGGCGGGCACCTGCTCGGCAGGATACTGCACCGTCGCCGGCTTGCCGAACAACGAGCGCAGGGTCATTTTTCCCAGCTTGAAGCTACCCACGATGGCCTACCTTTCGGTGCAGGAGATGCACGGGTCGATGGTCAGGATGATCATGGGCACGTCGGCCACATCCACGCCCTGCATGGCGCGCACCATGCCGGCGAGGTTCTGCGACGTGGGCGTGCGCAGGCGGAAGCGGTCCAAGTACTTGGTGCCGTTGCCGCGCACGTAGTAGAACGCCTCGCCGCGCGGCTGCTCGATGAGCACATGCGCCTGGCCGTTCTCGGGCGGAAGCACCTTGGCCGCGGGCTTGCCGCCGATGCCGTCGTGCGGAATCTTGGCCACAAGCTCCTTGATGATGGCGATGGACTGGAAAACCTCCTGGCAGCGCACCTTGCAGCGAGCGTAGCAATCGCCCTCCGTGGCGATGATGGGCTCGAAATGCTCGAGGTCGCCGTACGCGCCAAAACCCGTGGTGCGCATATCGTGCTCAACGCCGGAACCCTTGGCAAAGGGGCCCACCATGGAAAGCTCGAGTGCGTCCTCAAAGCTGATGGCGCCCACGCCCTCCAAGCGGCTGCGCACGGAGGAGTCGTTCAGCATGGTGTCCACAATCTCGCGGTAATCGCGCTGGATGCCGTCGAGCTTGTCGCACACGCCGCGCAGCATGGCGTCATCGATGTCGTGGGCCATGCCGCCGACGATGGTGATCGACAAGATGATGCGCCCGCCGCAGGTCTCCTGGAAAATATCGAGCACCGTCTCGCGCAGGCGCCAGCAGTGGTTGAAGAGGCTCTCAAAGCCGAATGCATCGGCGAGCAGGCCCAGCCACAACAGATGCGAATGAATACGGGAGAGCTCCTCGAGGATGGCGCGCAGGTAGTCGGCGCGGCGGGGAATCTCAATACCCAGCAACTTCTCCGTGGCGCTGGCGTAGCCGTAGCCGTGGCCAAAGCTGCAGATGCCGCACACGCGTTCGGCAATGTAGACGAACTGATTGTAGTCGCGCTTCTCGACGAGCTTTTCAAGACCGCGATGCACGAATCCTATTTGCGGTATGGCCTCGATAACATGCTCGTCCTCAACCACGAGGTCGAGATGCACGGGCTCGGGAAGCACCGGATGCTGCGGGCCGAACGGAATAACGGAACGAGTCGCCATGCCTACTCACCGTCCTTTCCTGCAGCGGCGTCCTTGGCGGCCTTCGCGGCGAGCGCCGCGCGGATCTTCGCCGCCTTCTCGGGATCCATGTTTGCGAGCTTTGCCTCCATCTTGGCGGCGCGCTCCTCGGCCGTCATGGCGGGCTTGGCGGCGGGGGCCGCTTTCGCCTGAGCAGATGCGCTCGCAGGAGACCCAACAGCCTTTGCAGCCCCAGCCGCAGATCCAGAATCCGTCGGTGCGGCATCGCCCGCGGGCGCCGCGGCGTTCACGGCAGCAACCGCGGCGGAATCGGCCTCGGCGCCGCTCGTGTGCAGGGCACGCTCGGCCTGCGCCGCCTCGGCCTCCTCGCGAGCCTTCTTCGCCGCCGCCTCGGCCTTCGCCGCGGCGAGCGCCTTCTTCTTGGCAAGCTTCTCACGCTCCGCCTTGATCTCGGGCGTGATGATGGTCATGGGCTCGCTGGTAGCCACGTTGAAGAAGTGCCCGCCAAAGTCCAGCTTCATGTTGATAAAGCGCACGCCATACAGGTCGTGCGTCTCGTTCTCGTAGGAGAACGCCGCAAAATACAGCCCTTGAATCGACGGTACGCGGCTCTCAGCGTCGATACCGTACACGCACAGGTTGAGCGCATGCTCGCGCGTCTCGTCGTAAAACGTGTACAGCAGGTCGATGCCCTGCTCCGTGGTCTCGGCGCACATCTGGACAAAGCGCATGCCCTCGTGCTTGAGCGTCTGCACGCGCGTGAGCAGCTCCTCAAGGGGCACATCCACAAAGGACGTCGTGTACATTTACGCCTCCTTCTTCTCGGTGGATTCATGTGCGGGCGCAGCGGTCGACGTGGCAGACGGAGCAGCGGTCTGCGTGGCAGCGGTCGACGTGGCGGACGGAGCGACCCCCGGCGCGGCGGCTGTCGGCGCAGCAACAGCGACATCCGCCGCGGCACCGCCCGCGCACGCGCCTTCCCGCCCGGTCTCCTCGGCACCGCACGACGCCGCACAGCCCTTACGCGGCAGCAGCCCCTTGCGCGGAGCTGTCGCCGGATCCTTGCCCGCCGCCATGAGCTTTGCCTTCTCGTCCAAAATCTCAACGGCCTTGAGTACCGCGTCGATGATCGTCTCGGGCCGCACGGCGCACCCCGGGGCGTACACGTCCACCGGAATCGCCTTGTCCACGCCGCCGATCACGTTGTAGCAATCGCGGAACACGCCGCCGGTGCACGCGCAGATGCCGCACGCCACCACGACCTTGGGCTCGAGCATCTGGTCGTAGATGTGGCGCACCACCTCGATGTTCTGCGCATTGACCGAGCCCGTCACCAAAAAGATGTCGGCGTGCTTGGGGTTTCCCGTGTTGATGATGCCAAAGCGCTCGATGTCGTAGAGCGGCATCATGGAGTCGAGAACCTCGATGTCGCAGCCGTTGCAGCTCGACCCGTCATAGTGGATGAGCCACGGCGATTTGGAAGAATATCCCATCTCACAACTCCCTTAGATAAACGGCGTGATGAGCACGTAGAACAGGTTGACGACACCCATCACGAGCGCCACCAGCCACGCGAGCTTGAGGCACAGCTGCCACTTGACGCGGGCGAAGTTGTTGTCGATCCACACCTCGAACAGCCACACGAGGGCGACCACCACCGCAGCGACCGCGAACGAGATGGGGTTGTCCCAAATAAAGAACATGCCCACCCACATGAGGAACAGCACGCTCTCGCACCAGTGCATCACGTCGACGATGGCGAGCGTGCGCCCGCTCATCTCGGTGGTGATGCCCTTGACGATCTCCTGGTGCGCATGGTGGCTATAGGAGAGGTCGAACGGCGACTTGCGCAGCTTGATGGTGAGGATGAACACCAACCCCGCAAAAATCGGGACGAGCGCGCAGATGATGGGCGCGTCGAGCGTGGTGAGCGAGGCGATATCGAAGCTCTGCGTCGCGGTGAAAAAGCCCACGGTCATGATCAGCAGCATGGGCTCGTAGCTCATGACCTGCAGGCACTCGCGGTCGGCGCCGGTGTCGGAGTACGGCGAGCGCGAGGAGTATGCGGCCACGATCACGAACAGCGTCCCCAGCGTGACCAGGAACACGCACATGAGCAGGTTGGAGCCGGAGATGAACAGGCCGCCCGCTAGGATCACGAAGATGAGGCCGCAGGTGACGTACGCCTCGTCCACCGCGTTGACCGTCGCCTGCTCCTTGATGAGCAGCTTGCGCAGGTCATAGTAGGGCTGGAGCAGACGCGGGCCAACGCGGCCCTGCATGCGCGCGCTCACCTTGCGGTCGAGCCCGTCGAGCAGGCAGCCCAGCACCGGGGCGCACACGGCAAAGACCACCACGCCCAGCGCGATACCGCCCAGGCCGGGCCCCACCAGGCGCACGGTGCGCTCAATCAGGAAGCTGCCGCCCGCGAGCGCGCCCTCATCAAAGATGAAGCACGCCGCAAACCCCATGAGAATCACCGCGGTGCACAAAATCAGGCCCAGGTTGGTGAGAGCGCCCTCGGGGAACACGTCGGCCATGTACCAGTTGCGCTTGGACGAGGTCATGGTGCGGCCCATCGAGCCGTGATACCGGCGGCTGTCCGGATCGGTGCAGGTTCCGCCCAGGTAGACCGCCATGCGGCGCTTGTTGGTGGCGCGACCCCACGGCGTGAGCAGCACGATGGCGATGAACACCACAATGACCGCCATGATGAGCATGTTGTCCAGTTCGATAAGGCGCGGCGCGGTGCCGTACGTCGCGGTGAGATACGGCGCGAGCACGCCCTGAGAAATCAGCGGCAGGCACACGCAGCAAATGAGCAGCAGCGCGGAGATGAACCCGATGGCCGCCCACTCGCTCTTGTGGACGCCCGCTTCCTGGTTCTCGGCCTTTTGGGACACGCCGGCGAGCTTGCCGAGCCACTTGGCCCAGTAAAAGAACGTGGCGGCGGAGCCGAACGCGAGCATGATGAGGAAGAACACGTTGCCCGTCTCGGCAAACGACACGAGCGTGGCCCACTTGGACACGAGCATGCCGAACGGCGCCACGAACATGCCCATGATGCCGAGCATCATAAAGCGCGTGAGGTGCGGCAGGCGGCTGAACAGCCCGTCCATGTCCTCGATGTTGCGGCTGCCGATGCGGTGCTCAACCGTGCCCACGCACAGGAACAGCGTGGACTTGGACACCGTGTGGAAGATCATGAGGAAGATGGCGGCCCACACGGCCTCGGCGGTGCCCACACCGGCGCACGCGCTCATGAGGCCCAGGTTGGCGATGGTGGAGTACGCGAGCACGCGCTTGGCGTTGCTCTGCGTGATGGCCATAAAGCTGCAGAGCACGAACGTTATGCCGCCCACAAAGACCACCATGACGGAGGCCGCGGGGAAGACCAGATAGAGCGGCGCGAGCTTGACGAGCAGGAACACACCGGCCTTGACCATGGTCGAGGAATGCAGCAAGGCGCTCGTGGGCGTGGGCGCGACCATGGCGCCCAGCAGCCAGCGGTGGAACGGCATCTGCGCGGCCTTGGTAAGACCGGCGACCGAAAGGAGCATGAGCGGCAAGATGAGCAGCTCAGCCTGGGAGCCCTCACCCGCGGCGATGATCCCCGTAAGCGAAAGGGGCAGGCCCGCCGCGTGGATCAGGATGAGCGCCGCAAGGAACGCCAGGCCACCCACCATGTTGAGGTTGATCTGCGTAAAGGAATTCTTGATGGCCTCGGGCGTGCGCGTGTAGCCGATCATGAGGAAGGAGCACACGGTGGTGATCTCCCAGCCCGTGAACAGCCATTCGAGGTTGTCCGAGAGGACGATCACGAACATCGCGGCGAGGAACGTGAACATCAGCGCGGCAAAAACGTGCCGGCGGTCGGGGGCGTCCGCAGGCTGATGGTGCTGGAAGTCGTGCATGTAGCCCAAGGCGTACACGCAGATGGCGCTGCCCACCAAGCCGACGATCAGGACCATGATCAGGGACAGGGTGTCGATGTACACCGGCGCGGCGAGCATGTGGCTCGCCCCCGCGCCCAAGGTCATCTGCGCAAACAGGACCACGCCCACCGTCTGCACCAAGCCGAGCACCAAGGCGATGCGGTTCTTGTACCGAACGGCACTCCACAAGATCACGGCGCACAACACCACATCGATGCCCGTCATGACCCACGAGATCAGGTAGCTCAGCTCTTGCGGGAACTCGAACTGCGCGCCCGCGCACAGGACACCCGCCTCCACGCTGAACGTCTGCGCGGCAACGGCAACCGACAGCGCCGCCGTCAGCACCGCTCCGCCAACCGTGATGGGCCGACGCGCCCGCTCGCCCTTGCAAACGAGCAGCAACGCGGCCGTGATCAACGGCACCGCTATCAAACACCAAATCAGTCCCATAGGTCCCTCTCCTCCACTGGGCTGTCGCTCAAAACCAAGCGGCAGGTGCACTGCGGCATGCTATGTCAGAATTTTAAGTGTAGACCTTTCGCACGACAAGCGGAGTCAAAAATCGGTCGAGCGGCGGATGCTTTTGGCAACCACGACGCCAGCTACGCTCATCGGAACCCGGTGCGCCCGGCGGAACCCGGTGCGCCCGGCGGAACCCGGTGCGCCCGGCGGAACCCGGTGCGCCC
>SAMEA3387518__coassemble_1540_pt1 | contig 22658 bp, 20 predicted proteins | sample SAMEA3387518__metabat2_high_PE_039 | metagenome-assembled genome bin SAMEA3387518 (sample SAMEA3387518) | Felis catus | biome: Faeces | place: United Kingdom | collected 2012
ATCCTGTGGTGGAGACGAAGGGGATCGAACCCTCGACCTCCTCGATGCGACCGAGGCGCTCTCCCAGCTGAGCTACGTCCCCAGGACAAGTGAATATATTAGCAACCATTCGTACGATGTCAACGGAAAAATCGACATCTTTTTTCGGCCTACGCCACCGCGTCGATTGATTTTATGTTGCGGGCGGCGAGCGTGCCTGTTACCCGGAGCGTACGACTGCGATCCGACCAGGTGCGATTTCGATGTGCGAGAGAGGAGTTTGCCGCGGTATGAAAAAACCGCCCCCCACTTCACGAAAATGAACCCACCTCTGCAAGGTGGGTGCCCTCATCGAGCGGTTCCAGCTTCCTTAACAACGAAGGATACCTGTACTGTGCACGACTGTGCGGGCTCCCTAAATAAACGCGACGGTTCACCCAGTTGCTCCGCGGGGGGCGGAACACCTTCATCATACGGCATGCGATTTACGATACCAGTCTTGACTTAGAAAACTTGTTGGGAGACGATGGGGGCGGAGCCGCGTCAATGCGGCTTTCTTTGTATACCAGCGTGATCCGGAAGGGAAGTCAGGCGTGGCCCAGCTGCTCAGTCCGTCCAGTCTTGCCCATTGCGAGCTGTGCCCCCGTCGTTGCGGGGCAAACCGCGCGGCGGGCACGCGCGGTGTTTGCGGGGCCGATGCAACGCTCAAGATCGCGCGCGCCGCCCTGCATTTTTGGGAGGAGCCTCCCATTTCGGGGGAGCGCGGTTCCGGCACGGTGTTCTTCTCGTCCTGCCCGCTTAAATGCCGTTACTGCCAAAACCACGAGATCTCGACGGGCGGGTTCGGCATCGAGGTCACGCCGGGGCGCCTGGTCGAGATCATGCTCGAGCTGCAGGAGCAGGGCGCGCACAACATCAACCTCGTCACGGCCACCCATTATGCGCATCTGCTGCCCGAGGCCATCCGCGCCGCCCGCGCTCGGGGCCTTGCGGTTCCCATTGTCTACAACACGAGCGGCTACGAGCGCGAAGAGGCCGTGTCGGAGCTCGGCGACCTGGTCGACGTCTGGCTCGTCGATTACAAATACGCCAGCGCCGAGCTCGGCCGCAAATTATCCCATGTTCCCGATTACCCGGTCGTCGCCTCGCGTGCGCTGGCCCGCATGTGCGCCGAGGTGGCGCGACGCGGCGGCGAGCTCGTCGATGGTGACGGCCTCATGAGGCGCGGCGTCATCGTGCGGCACCTGGTGCTCCCGGGGCACGCCGACGACTCGCGCGATGTGCTCGATTGCATCTGGCGGGTCGCGGGCGACGTGCCCATCTCCGTGATGAACCAATACACCCCCAATGCGCGCATGCGCGCCGTGGGAGGGGAGCTCGCCCGGCCGGTGACGGATGAGGAGTACGAGCTCGTGCTCGACCACGCCGACGACATGGGGTTCACCACGATGTTCTGGCAGGAGGGCGGTGCGGTGGACGAGAGTTTCACCCCGGCCTTCGATACGACGGGCGTGCTGCGATCGGCGAGCGCAGGTTAGGCCGGGGCGGCGCTTGCGGTATCGCGTCGATGAGTCGATTTCCGGCTGTGCGGCCCGTGCTGGAAGGCCGCTGCGTCGAACGGGTATACTGCATTCCATCTGTATGCATATGCGATGGCGGCGCCGCGGCTCCCGCCTTTGCCATGGGAAGGGTTCGCTATGACCGATACGACCGCAAGCCCGCTGACCGACGAGGAACGCGAGGAGCTCGAGGCCCTGCGCGCCGAGAAGGCCCGCCGCGAGGAGGAAGAGCGCGCCCGTCGCGAGCGCGAGGAACTCGAGGCGCTGCGCGCCGAGCAGGAGCGCATCGACGCCGAGATTTTGGCCGAGCGCGCTTTGGCCGAGCAAGCCGAGCAGCCACATGAGGCCGCCCGGCGGCCCGCAGGGTCGTCGTCCGCTGAGGGGCAGGCCTCAGCGGGGCGGTCCGAGAAGGCGCCCTCTTCCGCCGCCTCCGCCTGTGTTCCGTCGTCCGCGACGCCTTCTTCGGCGCCATCACAGGGCGGTTCGGCATCCAAGAGCTTTGGCGAGCGCATGGTGACCTCCGACGCGGTGGACGAGGACGGCATCCCCACCATGCCCATGGCGCAAAAGATCATCCTCGTCATCGCCTGCATCGCTCTCGTGGCGTTTGCCATCTACACCGTGACGCGCTAGCCGCCCGGCACGCCGTGGCGTTACGGCCGTTCGGCACGCCCGCACGAGGGTGGATTCATGTCGCGCGGACGTGCGTCGATCGACCTCGTTCGTCTGCACGACGCGCCTAGCGCCCCTTACGCATCACTTCGGAAAGGATCTTCCCATGGCCTTGACCGACATAACCAGGCCCACCGACGTCTCCATGAATACCGACCTGTACGAGCTCACCATGGCGCAGGGTCTGTGGGAGAGCGGCAAGGTGGAGGAGCAGGGCTGCTTCACCGCGTTTTTCCGTGAGGCGCCCTTCGGCAGCTCCTTCGCCGTCATGTGCGGCACCGCTGAGTTGGGGGAGTTCGTCGAGAACTTCCGGTTCACGGATGAGGACATCGCGTATCTGGCCGAGCTTGAGGCTCCGGGTGGCGGTGCCCTGTTCAAGCCCGGATTCCTCGCGTTTTTGCGCGCGTTCCGCCCGCGCGTGGACATCGACGCCATCCCCGAGGGCGAGCTCGTGTTCGCGCGCGAGCCCATGGTGCGCGTGAGCGGCCCCATGCTCGATTGCCAGCTGCTTGAGACCGCCCTGCTTAACATCATCGGGTTTCAGACCCTCGTGGCGACCAAGACCGCCCGTGTGGTCCAGGCGGCTCAGGGCAGGCCCGTCGCGGAGTTCGGCCTGCGCCGCGCCCAAGGCCCGGACGGCGGAGTGGCGGTCGCACGTGCGAGTTATGTGGCGGGGTGCGCTTCGACTTCCAACGTGCTCGCGGGTCGTCGCTATGGTATTCCCGTCTCCGGTACGCACGCTCATAGCTGGGTCCTGAGTTTCCCAACCGAGTTGGAGGCGTTCCGCGCATTCGCCAAGAGCTCGCCCAAGAACTGCACCCTGCTCGTGGACACCTACGACGTGCGCGAGGGCGTGGAAAACGCCATCACCGTGGCGCGGGAGATGGAGGCGGAAGGCGAGCGCTTGTCCGGCATCCGCATCGATTCGGGCGATCTCGCCAAGCTTTCCGCCTATGCGCGCCGTCGATTCGATGAGGAGGGCCTCGGCTACGTGAAGATCGTCGTGTCAAACGATCTCGACGAGCACACCATCAGCTCCCTGTTGGGCCAGGGCGCCCCGGTCGATGCGTTCGGCGTGGGCACCAAGTTGGCGACCTGCTACGACCAGCCAGCGCTTGGCTGCGTGTACAAGCTCTCGGCGCGCCGCGACGGCGCATCGGAAGCCTGGACGCCCGTCATGAAGTTTTCCGAGCAGCCCTACAAGCGCACGATCCCGGGCGTTCAGCAGGTGCGCCGTTATATGGATACCGCGGGTGCACCCGTGTGCGATATGATCTACGACCCCGATCATCTTATGGGGGAGGGCGAGTGCCGCGGCCACACGTTGGTGGCGGTGAATGACGCGGCCCTGGTGACGGACGTTTCCGAGTTCTCCTATCGCGAGCTCCTCGTACCGCAGGTCCGCAATGGCGCGGCGGCGTCGCCGCGCGAGGACATCGAGGTGGCGCGGGCTCGTTGCGCGAGTGCCTTGGAGTCACTTGACGATGCCTACAAGCGTTTTCTGTATCCACAGTCGTACGTGGTGGGCATGGAGGCGGGCCTCGCCGCCGTGCGCGACGAGCTCGTTCGCGAGCGCATGGCTGCCACGCCCTCCGTTCTCCCCTGGAAGGCAAAGTGATGACTGCACGTAAGACCATGGTCGTGAAGATCGGATCCTCGACACTGGTCGAGGACGGTGAGCTGCGGCGTGATTTCATCTCCGCCCTTGCCTCCCAAGCGCGCGACCTGTGCGAGGCCGGGTGGAATCTCGTCGTAGTGAGCTCCGGCGCCATCGCGTGCGGCGCGCCTTTGCTCGGATTTGAGCGCAGGCCCGCGGACATGCCGAGCCTGCAGGCGTGCGCCTCGGTGGGGCAGTGCGTACTCTCCGCCGCCTACGATGAGGAGTTTCGGGCGGTGGGCCTTCTCACCTCACTCGTCCTGCTCACGCGTGGTGACACGGCACGCCGTACCTCGTATCTGCATGCTCGCGATGCCCTCACGCGCCTCGTCGATTTGGGCGTGGTGCCCATCGTGAACGAGAACGACACCACCGCTGTCGACGAGATCAAGTTCGGCGATAACGACACGCTCGCCGCCCTTGTGAGCTGCCTGGTTTCCGCTGATCTGTGCGTGACGCTCTCCGATATCGACGGCCTGTACACGGCCAACCCCTCGCTTGATCCGAATGCCGAGTTCATTCCGCGTGTGGACAAGATCGACGCCGCGATCATCGGCTCTGCGGGAGATTCGACCACCACGGTGGGCACGGGCGGCATGATCACCAAGATCCGCAGCTGCCGCATCCTCATGACGGCCGGCATCGAGAGCGTCATCTGCTCGGGTGCCGAGGAGCTCCCGCTGGTGCGCCTTGCAAGCGGCGAGCAGGTGGGCACGCGGTTCGTGCCGCCCGCGGGCCGTCTGGAGATCGCTCCGCGCAAGCTCTGGATCGCGCTCGGCGATAGCGCCCATGGGTCGGTGACGGTTGATGCAGGCGCGGCCGACGCGCTTGTGAAGCGGGGGAGCTCGCTGCTGCCGGTCGGCATCTCATCCGTCGAGGGCTCCTTTGCGGCGGGCGACGTCCTCGATGTGCGCGACGCGAGCGGGTTCGTGCTCGCCCGTGGCATCGCGGAGGCCGGCCGCGACGTACTCGAGCTCGCCGCCGGGCGCCGCCAGGAGGACATCGCGGGTAACCACCTGCTCGCCGCGCTCGCCAACAAGCCCGCCATCCACCGCGACAACCTGATCGTCTTCGCGTAAGGGCCTGCGCCCGTCATTGATGCTCGGCCGTTCTCTCGCCCGTGAGCGGTCTGAATCTTTCTGTGAACGGCGCGCCTCTTCCACCGCGCGGTGCCAACTCCGATGCCGTCTTCGGCGTCGACTCGGCCTAGACCCCTGTTTATCTGGCAATCCTGTCTCCATCCGAGACTTTGCCAATATTCACGGCAAGAGTCGCGTTGGAGCGGATGCTCCCCCTCGGGTTAGACTTCCCTTGGAAGCGAATGTGGCGCCGCGGGGGCGGCGTGTGTCTGAGAGGGGAGGGGAGCATGCGCTGGCGCGAGTTGCTCGAATGCGTCGAGGCCGAGCCCGGTATCACTCCCGATGCCATCGCCGCCCGCATGGGCGTGAGCACGCGCAGCATCCGCTCCTTCGCGCGCGAGGCGAATGAGCGCCTCGGACGTGCGGCCTCCCTCGCAAAGCGTCGGGGGGGGGATACTTCCTAGAGATCGCCGATTTGGGCGCATACCGTGCCCTCATGCACAGCTCCCCCTCTCTCGTTCACGGGGTTCCCGCGACGCGCGCCGAGCGAGTGGTCTATCTGCTGAACGACCTGCTCATGCGCAACGACTGGGTATTCGCCGACGATCTCGCCGATGCTTGCGCATGTTCGCGCAGCACGCTTTCCCTCGACCTGCGTGACGTCGAGCACATCCTCAACCGGTACGATTTGGTATTGGAGCGCCGTCCCCGCTACGGCATGCGGGTCTCCGGTCTCGAGCTCAATCGGCGCCTGTGCCTTGCCGCCAGCGCCATGGGCGATGCGACGTGCCTCCTCGGCGGTATCGGTGACGCCGCGCCCGCCCCATCGTCCGCTCCCGAATCGTTGTTCCAGCGCATGGGGATGCAGCGCGAGTCTCTCGAGGCGATCGCGGCGAGTGTGGAGGACGCTCTTACCGACGGCCCCATCAACATCAATGCCATCTCATATCAGAATCTGCTGGTGCACATCGCCATCGCGCTCGTGCGCATCAACGCGGGATGCTACGTCCCCTTGGCGTCCGAGGACATGTCCGACATCGAGCGCCGCAGTGAGTACGCAGCCGCCCGCCGCGTCGCTGGGGGAATCAAGTTCCGGCTTGGCATGGAGCTGCCCGAGGAGGAGGTCGCCTACATCGCGATTCACCTTGCGGGCAAGCGCACGCTGAATGACGCCCTGAGCAACGAGGAGCCCGAGGGCGGCCTTGTGATATCCGATGAGATCTGGGCGCTCGTGAGCGACATGCTCGATTCCGTCCGAACGCATTTTCATTTCGATTTCGACGAGGACATCGAGCTGCGTATGAACCTCGCGCGGCACCTCGTCCCGCTCGCGGTCCGTCTTCGCAGCCAGATGAACCTCAAGAACCCCTTGTTGGGGGATATCACGACTCATTACCCGCTAGCGTGGTCCATGGCGGTCGATGCCTGCGAGGTCTTGCACCGGGAATTCGGGACCGCCCCGTCCAACGACGAGATCGGCTACATCGCCATGGCGTTTGCGCTCGCCTTGGAGCGCCAACGCAGCCAAGCGCCCCGCAAGCGCCTCCTCGTGGTGTGCGCTTCCGGCGCGGGGAGCGCCCGGTTGCTGAAGTGCCGCTGCCAAAAGGAGTTCGGCTCATATGTCGAGTCCATAGAGACCTGTGATGTCATGCACGTCGCCGACGTGGACTTCTCCCGTATAGATTATGTGTTCACCACGGTGCCCATCTCCGCGAAGCTCCCCGTCCCGGTACGCGAGGTCCCGTTCTTTTTCGATGACGCGGCGGCGGATGAGATCCGCGACTTGCTGCGCTTTGGGGACAAAGGGTGCATAGTCGCCGGTCATTTCGATCCCGAGCTGTTCTTTCCCCATATGCGTCTTACGTCGAAGGATGAGGTCCTGCACTTCCTGTGCGCCGCCGTGCGCGATGGCCGTTCGGGTTATGAGGAGCTGGAGCCGCTCGTCTTCGAGCGAGAGGCCGCCGCGACGACCTCGTTCGGCAACATGGTCGCCATGCCTCACCCGCTGGAGTCGGTGAGCGACGACACCGTCGTCGCTGTCGCGCTGCTCGACCAGCCGGTCGTGTGGGACGAGATAGGCACCTGCGTGCGAGCGGTGTTCCTCATCTGCTTCTCGCGCATCGGCGGACCGGAACTCGACGCCTTCTTGAGCGCCCTGGCTGACGTCTTCACCGACGAGGAGGCGATCTCGCGGCTCATCGAGCATCAGGATTGGTCGACCCTCATGGAGCTTTTCCAGCTTGAGAGCCCCTGAGGAGCGCATGTCTACGGAGTGGATTCTGCGGGCGCCAGACGCGCCCGTCGCGAATTCGAGGAAACGGGCTGGTAGCCCACGAGGAAAGGAGAAACATGGCAGAGCATGACGTTGAGAATGGAGGTGCCGACGAGGGCATGGAGATGTTCTCGTTCGGCCTCATCGCCGCAGCCGGCAACGCGCGCAGCCTTGCCTTCGAGGCGCTGCACGCGGCGCGCGAGGGTGACTTCGACCGCGCCGACGAGCTGCTCGAGCAGTCCAAGCAGGCGGGCATTGAAGCTCATCACCAGCAGACGGGGCTCTTGGTGAAGGAGGCGAACGGCGAGCACACGCCCGTGGACGTCATGCTCGTCCATGCCCAGGACCATCTGATGACCTCGATGTTGGCCCAAGAACTCATCGAGGAGATCGTGTACCTCTACAAGCAGATGGCGCACGCCGAGTAGGTCGTCGCGCGCGGAAGGCGTCTCAAGCGCCCACAGGGAGGGGCGCTCGGATAGGAAGGAACAGCCATGAAAGTCTTATTGGTTTGCGCTGCGGGCATGTCCACCAGCATTCTCATGAAGAAGCTGGAGAAGTACGCCGCCGAGCAGGGCATCGAGTTCGAGATCTCGGCGACGGGCGTGAGCAACGCCGCCGTCGAGTGCGAGGGCGCCGATTGCGTCCTCATGGGGCCTCAGGTCTCCTATCAGAAGGCGAATGTCGAGAAGGCCGTCGACCCGATCCCCGTCGCCGTCATTCCGCCCGCAGATTACGGTATCGGCAACTGCGCGAACATCTTCAAGCTCATCGATGGGCTCGTTCAGGGATAGGAGGCTCAGATTATGAATTTTGACAAGTTGTTTGAATCGAAGCCGATCCAGATGCTCCAGGAGCTCGGCGGCAAGATGCAGTCCAACAAGATATTCAGCTCCATCAGCGGCGGCATGATGGGCACGATGAATCTCATCCTCGCCGGCGCGGTGTTCTCCATCATCTCGATGCTGCTCAACATCTCCGGCATCTTGGAGACCACCGATCCCGTCTACCAGTGGCTTCAGCTGCCCTACAACATGACGATGGGCGTCGTGGGCCTTGCCGCGTCGTTCGGCGTCGCCTATAGCTACACCAAGAACCTGGAGATGAAGGGCGAGGTTGCAAACGGCTTCGTGTCCATGTTCCTGTTCATGATGGTGTGCGCTCCCGTCCAGCAGGTCACGCTCGCCGACGGCTCCACCAAGAGCATGCTCGACACCTCCTTCTTGGGCGGCAGCGGCATGTTCACCGCCATGATCATGTCGATCTTGGTCGTGCGTATCATCAAGTTCTTCCAGGACCATCACATCGCCCTCAAGATGCCCGATTCCGTGCCGCCGTTCCTCTCCGACTCCTTTGCCACGCTCATTCCGCTGCTCGCCAATATCGTGCTTTGGCTCGGCCTCAACACGCTGTTGCAGAACGTCATGGGCGCGAACATCCCTGCGGCGATCATGGGCATCTTGTCCATCCCGCTCAACGCACTTGTTTCCGGTCCCGGCATGATCGTCATCGTGTTCATAGCCATGCTTTTCTGGAGCGTCGGCATCCACGGCACCATGATCGCCTATATGGTCATCATGCCCGTCATGATGCAGGCGTACGGCGTGAACGCCGAGCTGGTCGCCTCTGGCGCCGACCCCGTGTTCAATCCCGTTTTCCTGTTCGGCGCCGCTGCATGCTGCGGCGGTACGGGTAACACCTTGCCGCTGGCCGTCCATTTCCTGCGCGCCAAGTCCGAGCAGTGCCGCGCCATCGGCAAGGCGAGCGTCGTGCCCGCGATTTTCAATATCTCCGAGCCGATCGTCTTCGGCGCGCCGATCATGTTCAATCCGATCCTGTGCATTCCGTTCATCCTGAACGCCGTGATCATGACCGCCATCTTCTACGCTGGTTTCATGGTTGGGTTCTTCCAGCCACCGCATGTGCTCATCATGACCGCCCTGCCCGTCATCCTGCAGGAGTTCCTGCAGTCCCTTGCTTGGCAGAACTGCCTGCTGCCCGTCATCGGCTTCGTCCTGGGCTTCCTCATTTACGCCCCGTTCGTCAAGATGTACGACAAGCAGTGCTTGGCGAACGAGACCGCGTCTGAGTAACCCGCCGTTCATTCCAACTGGGTACGTACCGCTCGTCATGTGCGGGGCGCACGTGAGTCGCGCCCCGCTTTGAAAAGGAGGAAACATGAGTAACGTTTTTCCCGAGGGCTTTTATTGGGGCGGTGCCACGGCCGCCAATCAATGCGAGGGCGCTTGGAACGTCGACGGGCGCGGTCCCGCGCGCACCGATGTGACCACTGTCGGCACCGCCGATTCCCCCCGCTACATCACCGTCCGGATGCCCGATGGCACCACGACCAAGTTCTCCCAGTTCACGCCCGTTCCCAAAGAGGCGCGCGGAGCGGTCCTGGATGGGGAGTACTACCCCAATCATGAGTCCATCGACTTCTACCATCATTACAAGGAGGACATCGCGCTGTTTGCCGAGATGGGATTCAAGATGTTCCGCATGTCCATCTCCTGGAGCCGCATCTTCCCCAAGGGCATCGAGGAGGAGCCGAATCAAGCCGGCCTCGACTTCTATCGCAATGTCTTCTTGGAGCTCAAGAAATACGACATCGAGCCGCTGGTTACCATCAGCCATTACGACACGCCCCTTTATATCGAGGAAGAGCTCGGTGGCTGGTCCAATCGCGAGGTCATCGCGCTGTACGACCGCTTCACCGAAGTACTCTTCCGCGAGTACAAGGGCCTGGTCAAGTACTGGCTCACGTTCAACGAGATCAACTGTGCGCTCATGACGCTCAAGTTCATTCCGAACATGCCTCACACCATGGTGCAGGACCGCTACCAGAGCCTGCACAATCAGTTCGTCGCGAGCGCCCGCGCCGTCAAGCGGGCCCACGAGATCGATCCGGAGTATCTGGTGGGCTGCATGGTCGCCGGCGGACCGTCGGCTTACCCGCTCACCTGCGACCCCAAGGACATCATGGCGGCGCAGATCGAGAACCAGAACTCCTTCTGGTATAGCGCCGATGTCCAAGTGCGCGGCGCGTACCCCGCGTTCGCAAAGCGCATGTGGGAGCACGACGGCGTGACGGTGGAGTTCGGCGAGGGTGACGAGGAGATCCTGCGTTCGGGGACGGTCGACTTTATCACCTACTCCTATTACATGACCTCCTGCGTGACCACTCATGAGGATGTCGAGATGAGCGGCAAAGGCAATTTGGTGATGGGCGCCAAGAACCCCTATCTCACGTATTCCGATTGGGGCTGGAGCATCGATCCCGATGGCCTGCGTTACACGCTCAACGAGATCTACGGCCGTTATCAGATTCCCGTCATGGTGGTCGAGAACGGCCTCGGCGCCATCGATGTGGTCGAGGAGGACGGGTCCATCCATGATCCGTATCGTATCGACTACATGCGCGAGCATGTCCGCGCCATGGGTGAGGCCATCGCCGACGGTGTCGACCTCATCGCTTACACCCCTTGGGGTTGTATCGATCTGGTCTCTGCGTCCACAGGCGAGATGCACAAGCGCTACGGGATGATTTACGTCGACCGTCACGACGATGGCACCGGCTCCTTTGAGCGCAGGCGTAAGGACAGCTTTTTCTGGTACAAGAAGTGCATCGAGTCAAATGGCGAGGATTTGGATTGACGCTTCGATGACGGACCGATATTCGGTTTCCGCGTGAGAAGTGAGCGCTTCGCCGCATGATTTGTTAAACGGTCGTCTGCATATGCAGGCGACCGTTTTCGCGTTTGATGGTTTTGTCGTATGCGCTCGGGGCCGAATCGATCGCATGGAGAAGTCGACCTTGGAATCGATGCGACGGACCCCCGATGATTAATCTGGATAAGGGTGCATTTTGCACATCGCCGTTCATGTTGGGTAGACTTGGGGAACGGTTATTATTTTGGGGGTCCTATGCCGGCGTTGAGTATGTTTTTCGGTATCGTCGTCTATATGTATCGGGAGCTTGGCGGCAAGCACAAGCTCCCGCATGTCCATGCGATGTTTTCTGGTGACGAAATCGTCGTCAGCCTCGAGGGCGAAATACTCGAAGGTTCCATTCCCAAGAGCAAGCTCAAGTTGTTGCTGGCATGGATGGAAATACATAAGGACGAACTGCGGGCGAACTGGGACCTGCTTTCCGCTGGAGAGCAGTCCTTCCGTATCGATCCCCTTCGTTAGGAGATGACCATGTATCCGCTTTTGACGAGCGTGACCCCGCAGGACGGGCACTGTCTTCTTCTTGAATATGATTCGGGTGAGCGCAGGGTTTTTGACGTCGCTCCGTATATGACGGGATCTTGGTTCGGTGAGCTGCTTGAGCCAAGTTATTTCAACTGCGTCAGTATGCTTGCTGGAGGCAGGGGCATTTCCTGGCCGAATGGTCAGGATATCGCTCCCCATGAGCTGTATGAGTTGAGCATCGCGGTTTAGAAGGGCAACTATGGCAGACATCAACGCTTATGTAGAGGAGCTTGCTCGAAACGCGAAGGAAGCCTCGCGTTCATTGGGATTTGCCTCCGACGAGGCCCGCCGCGCCGCGGTGCGCGCCATGGCCGCCTCGCTTCGCCAGCGTGCCGACGAGGTTCTCGAGGCGAACGCCCTCGATATGGACGCCGCGCGCGCCGCGGGTACATCCGAGGGTTTGCTCGACCGTTTACTGCTCACGCCGAAGCGCGTCGAGGGCATGGCCGCAGGCCTCGATAAGCTCGCCGATTTGCCCGACCCCGTGGGGCGCGTGCTCGATGAGCGCGACATCAGCGAGGGCGTTCATCTAAGGCGCGTGAGCGTGCCTTTGGGGCTTGTCGCGATGGTGTACGAGGCACGTCCCAACGTGACCGCCGACGCCGCCGGCATCTGCGTCCGCACGGGTAACGCCTGCATTTTGCGTGGAGGTTCCATCGCTCAGAACAGCTGTGTCGCAATCGCCCGCATCTTGGCGGATGCCGTAGAGGCGAGCGGATTCGACAGGGCGGCGGTTTCCATCATCGAGATGACCGATCGCGCTGCAACGGGGGCGCTCATGGCGCTGCGCGGAGTGGTGGATGTTCTGATTCCGCGCGGTGGTGCCGGCCTCATCCAGCGCTGTGTTCGTGAGAGCCTGGTGCCGGTTATCGAGACGGGCACGGGCAACTGTCACATCTACGTTCATGAGAGCGCCGATTTTGCCAAGGCTCGCGCGATCATCATGAACGCCAAGACCCAGCGCGTAGGCGTGTGCAATGCGTGCGAGTCCCTGCTTGTGGACGACTCGATCGCCGATGTCTTCCTGCCAGAGGCGCTTTCCGAGCTCGGCTCCGCGGGCGTGGTGATTCACGGCGATGAGCGCGTCCGCGGCGTCGCCTTTGCCGGTGAGTTCGTCGATGCGACGGAAGAGGATTGGGGGCGCGAGTATCTTGCGCTCGAGATCAGCGTGAGAGTCGTGAGCGGGATCGATGAGGCCATCGCGCACGTGAACCGCTACGGCACGGGCCACTCCGAGGCGATCGTCGCCGAGGACGAGGCCGCGTGCGAGCGCTTCCTGCGCGAGGTGGACGCCGCCGCCGTGTACGCGAATGCGAGCACGCGCTTCACCGACGGCGGCGAGTTCGGCTTGGGCGCCGAAATCGGCATCTCGACCCAGAAACTGCACGCTCGTGGTCCATTTGCCTCTGAGGCGCTCACAACGTACAAGTATGAGCTCCGAGGCGAGGGGCAGGTGCGGCCGTAAACCTCAATTTAGGGACAGTCCCTAATTTGAGGTGAAGGTGTCGCGGTCGGGGGCGAAGCTCTGCATGGCCTCGATGGTGCGCGCGAACAGCTCGTCGAGTTCCCAGCCGAGCATCTCGGCACCGGAGCGGATGACGTCACGGGAGACGCCCGCGGCGAAGCGCTTGTCCTTGAACTTCTTCTTGAGCGATTTGACGTTGAAGTCCATCACGCTTTTGGAGGGGCGCATGACCACGGCGGCGCCGATGAGGCCCGTGAGCTCCTCGGTGGCGAACAGAATCTTCTCCATCTGGAGCTCAGGCTTGGGAAGGCTCGTGTTGAAGTCGCTCGTGTGCGTCTGGATCGCGCGGATGAGCTCGTGGCTGCCGCCGGCCGCCTCGATGTCCTTCGCGGCGTAGATGGTGTGGTTCATCGGGTCGTCGTCGTGCTCTTCCCAGTCGAGGTCGTGCAGCAGCCCCACGATGCCCCAGAACTCCTTGTTCTCAGGGTCGTACTCGCGCGCGAAATAGCGCATCGTCTGCTCGACCGTCTCGGCGTGCTCGATGTGGAAGGGGTCCTTGTTGTGCTCGCAGAGCAGGTCGAATGCTGCCTCGCGGGTCATGCCGGCGTTGATCTGTGCCATGGTTCCTCCTAGGTGATGGCGCCGAAGTGCAAAAAGGCGCCCGGGCCCCCGATCTTCGACGCCTTGGAAGCGCCGCACCTACGGCCGGGGACCGGACACCTTGATTCCCCCATTCGGTGAAGGGGGAGGCTTACTGCACCACACTATAGCACGCGCCGGCGCGTAACCGGCCATGCAGACGGTTCATGGCGATGGCGAGGCACTCGTGGGCCTCGTCGGCTCAAACCTCAATTAAGGGGCAGGCCTCAATTCGAGGCGATGGCGGCTTGGGCGATAGCCTGCTCGAAGCGCTCCTCGACGGCGTCCTCGTCGACGTGGAGTGCCACGGCGAACTCCTCCACGGAACGCCGCCTCGCCTCCTTGAGCACGCGCGTGTAGTAGCTGCTCGGCTTCTTGCCATGGGCCTCGGCCTCGCTGATGCGCGCGCGCATGGTCTTGGCGACGCGCACGGTCTCGGGCGCGCCGAGTTTGAGTTGCTGCTTGAAGTGCGTCTCCTCAAGGGAGCTGTTGCGCTCGGTGAAGGTGTCGACATCCAAATCGGCGTAGCCGCCCAAGAGATCCTCGGCGTCCTCTCGCGAGATGACGGCATGCAGGCGGTCCTGCTGCGCCAGGGGGTACATGAGGTGGGTTTCCGTGTGGCCGGACTTCGCACTGAGCAAGATCATGGGATGCACTGCGTCCTCGGTGAATCCGGTGACGGTGCAGACTCCCTGCCCGGGGTGGATGACGTGCTGGCCAACGTGAAACATGCTTCCTCCAACTGAATACTCTACGCGCTCGATTGGTTTTATATTACCACGAATACGTGCGGAAATTAGGTAAATGGCACCAAAACCTGATAATTCAAATGAATAAGCAAATGCAAAATCCAGTGAAGACAAATCGATTAACTGATAATCCGAACGAGGATTATTCGTCTTGATGTGAAAACGGCAAAGAAAACGCGCCTGGAGTATGCAAATACCTCCATTTCAGGATGTCTCGAGGATTCACTGTGCTAAAGTACAGTGCGTCTGTACGTGAGCCCTGCGAGAAGGACATCTCAGGGCCATACGATGAGGAGGACCTCTATGCCGGAGAAGATTGAAGAGCTGGTACGTGCTGCACTGGCCGCTGCTCAGGAGGCTGGCGACCTGCCCGCATTCGAGCTTGAGGATTGTGGTATGGAGCGACCGGCTGACACTTCTCATGGTGAGTGGACCTCCACGATGGCCATGAAGTCCGCTAAGCTCGCCCATTGCGCGCCCAGGAAGATCGCTGACGCCGTCGTGGCGCACATGCCCGAGAGCGCCGAGATCGAGCACGTCGAGGTCGCCGGGCCCGGCTTCATCAACTTCTATCTCAACGCCGCCGCCAACAACGCCATCTTCGGCGTGGCGCGTGAGCAGGGTCGCGATTTCGCCAAGTCCAACGTGGGCGGGGGCGTCAAGACCCAGATCGAGTTCGTGTCCGCCAACCCCGTCGGCCCCATGCACGTGGGCCATGGCCGCTGGGCGGCGCTGGGCGACTCCATGTGCAACGTCATGCAGCACGCGGGCTACGAGGTCGAGCGCGAGTTCTGGATCAACGACTACGGCAACCAGATGAACACGTTCGGCAACTCCATCTCCAAGCGCTACATGCAGCTCGCCGACATCATGGCCAAGCAGGGCTGCGACATCGATGCCGCCCGCGACTTCCTGGCCCAGGACCGCGACAACTACGTCCAGGACGAGGCCGACGAGCACCTCGACTCGCATCCGTATATGGATGAGTTCACTGCCGACCTCGGCAAGGACTCCTACGGCGGCACCTACATCATCGACGAGGCCGCGGCCTTCTGGAAGTCCGACGGCGACAAGTGGGTGAACGCCGACCCCCAGGAGCGCATGCTCTCCTTCCGCGAGCGCGGCTACCAGAAGATGCTCAAGGACATGAAGGACACCTGCCACGACGTGCGCTGCGACTTCGACGTCTGGATGTCCGAGCGCACCATGTACCAGAAGGACTGGACGGGCACGTCGCCGGTCGAGCGCGCCTACGACAAGCTCGACAAGATGGGCTACCTCTACACCACCGACGACGGCGCCCTGTGGTTCAAGTCGACCGCGTTCGGCGACGACAAGGACCGCGTCATCAAGAAGTCCAACGGCGACTACACCTACTTCTCCTCCGACATCGCCTACCACTGGAACAAGTTCCAGCGCGTCGACCTCGTCCTCGACATCTGGGGCGCCGACCACCACGGCTACATCCCCCGCGTCAAGGCCGTCTGCGACGCCCTGGGCTACCCGGGGCAGTTCGAGGTGCCGCTGGGCCAGTTCGTCAACCTGCTGCGCTCCGGCAAGCCGGTTCGTATGTCCAAGCGTAAGGGCACGATGATCACCTTCCGTGAGCTCATCGATGAGGTCGGTGCCGACGCCGCCCGTTACACCCTGGTGAGCCGCTCCTCCAACCAGACCATCGACTTCGACATCGATGCCGTCAAGGAGAAGAGTCAGTCCAACCCGGTGTACTACGTCCAGTACGCCCACGCCCGCATCTGCTCCATCCTTCGCAAGGCCGCTGGCGTCACCTTCGATCAGGCTGAGCTCATGGGCATGGAGAACGTCGCCGTCAAGGCCATCGGCGCCGATGTCGACTACTCCCTGCTCACCGACCCGACCGAGCTCGCGCTCGCCCGCAAGATCTCCGAGCTTGAGGATCTCATCGCCGGCTGCGCCCGCGATCGCGCCCCGTTCCGCCTGACCCACTACGCCGAGGAGCTCGCCGCGGGCTTCCACAGCTTCTACCAGGCATGCCAAGTGCTCCCGAGTGAGGGTCGTCCGGTCGAGCCCGAGGTCACGCGTGCCCGCCTCGCCGCCTGCGACGCCGTCCGCTCCGTCCTCGACCTGGTTCTGAGCCTTATCGGCGTCTCCGCCCCCACCAAGATGTAACTCTTGCATCCGATTTTGCGATAGCGCCCCATTGCCGCCCGCGCCTGTTTTGCGCGGGCGGCTTTCTGTATACGCTGCTTTTTGCAAACTTGCAGCTCAATATTGCCGCAATGCGCGAATGTGGTATATTTCTGCCAACGCGACCTGCGCTTTCAATCCCCTTCTATAGCGAATTCCCTTTCGAGCTCGTTCCCGGCGTGATGAGAGCGCTCGCATATGAAACGCGAGAAGAAAGTAGAACCGCGTGTCTGAAGAAATGAATACCGAGAACGCGATCGAGAAGGCCCCCATCGTCGAGCCTGTCGCCTCGTCTGCCGAGAAGTCCGATGCGCCCGCGTCTGCCGACGTGACGGCTGCGGCGAGCGCCGAGACGACGCCCCCGCAGGAGACGAAGCCCAAGCGCCGTGGCCGTACGCCCAAGGTAGAGGCCGGTGCGTCGCAGGATGCTCCTGCCGATGCTGCCCCCAATGGCCCTGATGAGGCCGGCGATCGCCCCGCGGCGCCCAAGCGCCGTGGCCGCAAGCCCAAGAACGCCGCCGTCCGCGAGGAGGCGGCCCCCGCTTCGAGCGAGATCATGCAGGCCCGCGCGCTTGCGCAGATCAGCCAGGCGTCGGTCGTGCGCCGTCAGCGCCGTGCGGCTGAGCGTGCGGCCGAGATGCTCGCCACTGACTCTGACGAGCAAATGGATGAGCGCCCGGCAAAGCCCAAAAGGGCGACCCGCTCCGATGCTTCCGCCGACGCCGCCGCGACCGGTGCTCCTATGGCGCCCGCGCCCGAGCACGTCGAGAAGGATCGAGCCGAGGCGAAGCCTGCCTCCGATTCGGTACCTTCCGACGCTCCTGCCGCCCCCTTGGTTGATGTGGAGCTTCCCGCTGTCCCCGTGATCGACCCGGCCCTGCGCCCGCATCGTCGCGGACGCAAGCCCAAGGCGTACATCGAGGCCGAGAAGGCCGCCGCGGCCGCGCTCGCCGCGCGTCAGGCGGCCCTCATGGCCGCACGCGATCAGCAGCGTGCGGAAGGCGCCGCCGAGGAGCGCACGGACGCACCTGGTGACGCCGCCGCCGTGAAAACGCAGGATGCCACGGGTTCGGGGCATGCGGATTCCGAGGACGTGAAGAAGGATGCGCGTCCCGGTCGCGGGTCGCGCGCCCGCAAGTCCGCCGCGCGTGACGCCGCCAAGGGTGCCAACGCCACCGAGGGTGCCGACAAGGCCTCGACGGATGTGCCACAGGACGCTCGCACCGAGGGCGCCGCGGATGCCAAGCAGGCACCGCGCACGCACAAGGGGCGCCGCGACGCTGACCGCCCCGATCGCTCTGATCGATCCGATCGCGTCGAGCGCGCCGATAAGGGCAATACCGGCAAGGCTAACGACCGCCGCGACCGCCGTGAGCGCCAGAAGGACAACCGCAAGCAGCGCAACAACCGCTTTGCGCCCGCGGAGCCCTCGCTCACCCGCGAGGAGCTGTCTGCCATGAAGGTCGCCGAGCTCCGCGAGAAGGCCCGCGAGCTTGAGATCGATCCCACCGGCATCAAGAAGCCCGAGCTCATCGAGGTCGTCTACGCCGCTGCCGCGCGCGCTGAGGGCTTCCGCGACATCGAGGGCATCCTGGATATCGACAACCAGGGCTTCGGCTATGTGCGCGCGCACGGCTATATGCCCAGCCGCGACGACGCGTTCGTTCCAGCGCAGATGATCCGCGCCGCCGGTCTTCGCCCCGGAGACCTGATCGCGGGCACGTTGCGCCCCATGCGCGCCAACGACAAGCTTCCCGGCCTGGCCAAGCTCCGTTCCGTGAATGGCCTGGATCCCGAGCAGGTCAAGAAGCGCCCCAAGTTTTCCGACCTCACGCCCATCTATCCCAACGAGCCGCTCAAGATGGAGTACGGCAAGGACTCGATCACCGGGCGCGCCATCGACATCGTGAGCCCCATCGGCAAGGGTCAGCGCGGCCTCATCGTCTCGCCGCCCAAGGCCGGCAAGACCACCATCCTCAAGAAGATCTGCCAGTCCATCGCCATCAACAACCCCGAGGTGCACCTCATCTGCCTGCTGGTGGACGAGCGCCCCGAGGAGGTCACGGACATGCAGCGCTCCATCAAGGGCGATGTGGTCGCCTCCACGTTCGACATGCCTGCCGACAACCACACCCGCGTGTCGGAGCTCGTGATCGAGCGCGCCAAGCGCATCGTGGAGATGGGCGGCGACGTGGTCGTGGTGCTCGACTCCATCACGCGCCTCGCCCGTGCGTACAACATCGCCGCGCCCGCGTCCGGCCGCATCCTCTCTGGCGGCGTGGATTCAGCCGCGCTGTACCCGCCCAAGCGCTTTTTGGGCGCGGCGCGCAACATCGAGAACGGCGGCTCGCTCACCATCCTGGCCTCCGCGCTTATCGACACGGGTTCGAAGATGGACGAGGTCATCTTCGAGGAGTTCAAAGGCACGGGCAACATGGAGCTCAAGCTCGACCGTGACCTGGCCGACCGCCGCATCTTCCCGGCGATCGACCCCATCGCCTCCGGCACGCGCAACGAGGACCTGCTGGTGGACGAGCAGATGCGCCCGTTCATGTGGGGCATCCGCCGCATCCTCGCCGGCATGAACAACACCGAGCGCGCCGCTGCGTCCTTCATCAAGGGCCTCAAGGGGACGAACTCCAACCAGGACTTCCTCATCCGCACGGCCAAGAAGGCCGCCGATCACCCGGATGCGCTCTAACGATCTTAAGGGTCGTTTGTCCGTGCGAGCTCATGCGTAGCGGTGGGGGCAAGGTTTCGCCCGTCCTTCGCTTGGGATCGCCTGCGTCTTCCGCGGGTGCAACGATTCCCGCGGGCTGATCGATGCGTTCGTTTGTGTACAGTAAGCCCTCCCTGTTTCTCGTTCGATGGCAGGGAGGGCTTCTTTTTTAGCGGTGGATGGAAAGTCGGGTTGGATGGGCATGTGCGCACCGTCGCTTCGGATACGGCCCGGCGCAGCGCAACGGTACGTTAGATGATGCCCAGCGCCCGCTCTGCGGCCAACGCCGTCTTGTAGGGAAGTACGCGCGACGCGGCGTAGTATGCCTTCATGTCGAGCGACGGAATGCACAGCGATTGTCCGCGGCGCGATGCGCGCAGGGCCCGGGCGGCCACGCGGTCGGCGCGCTCGAATCCGATCGTCGTCATCGCGCGGGCGGCGGTCGCGTCGCCCGGGGCATCGAGGAACTCCGTCTGCATGAATTTGGGGCAGACCGCGGTCACATGGATGTCGGAGCCCCCGAGCTCGGCGTCGAGCGAGCGCGATAGATCGAGGATGAACCGCTTGGCTGCCGAGTAGACCGCGAGATTGGGTTGGGGGAGGAACGCCGCGACGCTGGCGATGTTGATGATGCGCGACCCCCGGCGCAGATAGGGGAGCGCACGGTAGATCAGCTCGACGGGGGCCTGCATGAGCAGGCGCACCATCGCTCCGCCGTCGCGCTTGTCCTGCATGGCGACGTTTCCAAAGACGCCGAACCCCGCGTTGTTCACCAGCAGCGCGACCTCGGCGCCCGGGGTCTGGCCCAGAGCCCCTTCGATTACCTCGAACGATGCCGGGTCGGTGAGGTCGAGGCAGAAGGGCCGCACCGGCGTCCCGCATGTGCGTTGGAGCGCCTTGAGCCGTTCAAGGCGGCGGGCGACCACCCATATCTCGTCGATTTGCCCGCTCGCTCCGGCATCGATGTGCTTGACGAATTCCTTTCCCAGGCCCGAGCTGGCCCCTGTGACGATGGCAATGCGCGTCATGATCGCTCCTTTGATATCCTCGCCGTCGCGCGACGTATGTTACGAATGTCCTCGCCGTCACGCGGCGTCTCTTTCGAGAATCTTGTTCCCCAATATGGGGTTCGCCAACCATGGCGCGCGGTTTGCGCGCGCGGCGTCTCCATTTACCGAACGCGCTTGAAAATACCTGCGAATTCTCGGATAATCATCACAGATCGCGACGGAATACGCAGATGAAACGAACCACCATCCGTTGCTTTGGGTGCCTTTCGCCCTAAAGCCATACTCTTCATCTTTTCCATCCGACCGGTTCTCGCGCCCGTCCATGCGGGTGCGGGGAAGCCGTACGTAATCGTGAGGTTGTTGAGGGAGCGCGCCATGGCCGCAGCTAAAATCGGGTATCGCGGAAATGCAATCGGCATCTCGGCCGGTCTGGGCATCGCGCTGCCGCTCGCCGCTTATGCCGCGACGTTGCCGTTCGACGGCGTGAACGACGCGGTGCGCGCGGACGCCCTGCCGTTCGCGGCCGGCATCGTCGCCGGCGTGGGCATGCTCGCCCTCACCGGCCACCTGATCGACCGACATGCCGAGCGCGTCGCGGAGGACGAGGCCGAGGCGGCGCGGTTCGCCTCCTTGTACGACGGCTCCTCCACGCGCGCCGATTCAGCGCAGACGATGACGAAGGGCGCCGCGCCCCGTGGAAAGCGCTTTGCACGTGGCGGCGCTCCCGCGGGTGTTCCGGTCATCTCGCGTGCGGTCGATGCCCTTGACGAGATGGAGGCATGGGCCGAGATCGACGCCATGTTCAACGAGGACTCGCCGATCAGCTGTGATCCCGCTCGTTCCAAGGACATGTACCAAATCGCCCTCGAGGAGCTTTTCAAGGCTGAGCGCGCAGCCGCCCAGACGCAGTCCGCTCCGCAGGCTGATGTGGCCTCCACGGGGTCTTCCGCGTATGCGGGCGACGCGGATGAGGCGAACGCTCGCAACGAGGCCATGGCCGCCCTGTACGGCGACGCCGTGGTGCAGCGCTCCTATGCCCCCGTCCTTCCCAACATGCCCGCGGCGTCCGCACCCGCACCGGCTGTCGCGGTGCAGGCTGCGTCCTCAGCTGATCGAACGAACGCAGCACCTGCGCAGGTGCAGTCGGGTTCCGCCGTATCCGAGATGTCGGCTGCGTCTCGCGAAGATTCCGTCTCGGTCCCCGTTGCCGACTACTCGGGGCACGAGGGCATGTGGGCCGCCGCACTTGCGATTCTCCAGGAGCTCGAGCCCTCCATGGCCGCTCCCGGCCCTCATGCCGCCCATGTCGCGTCAGCCGCCGCCGAGGCTTCTCCTGCCGTAGATGCCTCGCACATCGATGCGCGTCGCATGGCGGCCATCGCCGAGGGTAACCGCGCCACGCGCGAGCACAGCCATGTGAACGAGCTGATCGAGGAGGAGTTCAATCGCGTGCCCTCCAAGAGCGTGCATCATACGGCGCATGAATATCTCAAGGTCATCGAGGGTGGTACTGCGGCCATGCCCTCGCTCCAAACCGCGGAGGCGTAATTCGCGTGGACTCCCTGTTTCGCCAGTTGCGTTCCAAGGTGAGCCTGCCCTGGTTGCTGCTCACCTTGGGTTTTACGCTGTTCATTTGGGGCAATTCGCTCGTTCCTGGGGAGGGGAGCGGGTCGCTGAGCCTCGCCGTGATGGAGGTGGCCCATTCGCTGCTTCGCTCCCTCGGATTGCCCTATGCGTGGATCACGAATTTCCTGGTGAGAAAGACCGCGCATTTTACCGAGTATTTTGTGCTGGGGCTCATCGCGTCCCAGGCGCTCGATCCCAAAAGGACCCTGTCACGTGGCGCGCTCACGGCCGCTGCCGTCCTGTGCGCGTTCGTCCCCGCCGTCGACGAGACCATCCAGCTCTTTGTTGCGGGTCGTTCCGGCCAGGTGGCCGATGTCCTGCTCGATTGCAGCGGTGCTGCCGCAGCCATGGTGCTGCGGTTCTGCGTGGTGCGTCTTCTGAGACATCGCAAGGCTCGCCCATAGATTCGTTTTGTTTGGTCCGTTTGACCCGTTTGCGCCGCGCGCTCCGTTGCCTGTGCTTACCAACGTGAGTGTGCCGAGTGAGCGCTTTTCCAACGTTTGAAGGTTTCCAAACGTTGGAAAAGCGCTCACTCGATATAAAGGGAGTCCTTGGGGAGCTTGCGGAGCTGATTATTGTTGGGCGCCGACGCTTCCCTGCTACATGCAGGTGCTTCGCGGAGCGATCGATCGCATTTTTCGCCACTGGCAAATAGTTCAAAATTTTCTGAGATTACCCCTTGCATTGAGTTCGATAAGCATGCATAATACTCTTCGCTGTGTGACAGACATGGTGGGTGTAGCTCAGTTGGCTAGAGCGACGGGTTGTGGTCCCGTAGGTCGAGGGTTCGAGTCCCTTTACCCACCCCA
>SAMEA3387518__coassemble_1983_pt1 | contig 13490 bp, 10 predicted proteins | sample SAMEA3387518__metabat2_high_PE_039 | metagenome-assembled genome bin SAMEA3387518 (sample SAMEA3387518) | Felis catus | biome: Faeces | place: United Kingdom | collected 2012
CCTTGGGATGAGCTGGTTGCGGTTAATCGGTGCACGGGCTCGTATGCCGCTCTGGCTTTGCCTCGGGCGGTCGCAAGCCGTCGCCTGAGTTGCGCGATTGCGGGATATGTCCACCGAAAAACGTTTTACCGTTCCAATGGCCCTATTGATACCCCAGCGCCCGCGCGCTTCGCCCAAAGAGTCGGCAAGGGTTTGGCGTGATTCGGCGAGCGGTAGGTTTTCGAGGTTGCGAGGGCGCGGTGGGGGCTCCGCCGTGGATGTGGCGCGGGCCCTGTCGGCTCCGTGGCGTGGGCTCCCTTAAGGCCGTCGTTAAGGCCGCCGGTCTTCGGCGAGCACGGCGTTCGGGGTCTCCTGCTGCAGTGCGGTGGGGTCCTGAGCCGTCGCTTCGGCCCGGCTTCGCTTCGGTGGGGGCTCGAGCCATCGCTTCGGCCCGGCTCGTCCGAATTGCCTTTCTCTGTTGCCACCGGGGCAAATCGACTTCTCCTTAAACGCTTTAAAGGAGTAAAGTGGTTTGAGCTTTGCGCGGGGCGCGGGCGCACCAAGGACCTAAGGAGGGCATGATGACGCCGAACGAGTCGATCGCCTTTACCCATGCAACGATTCTCGACGGCACCGCCAGCATGGAGCCGCAGCAGGACATGACGGTCGTGGTCGACCGCGGCGTGATCGCGCGGGTCGGCAAGGCGTCACGGGTCGATGTTCCAGCCGGGGCGCGCGTGGTCGACCTGGGCGGCGCGTACCTGCTGCCGGGGCTCATCAACATGCATGTGCATTTTTGCGGGTCGGGTCGGCCCACGAGCGCGGGCGACGCCGGTGCGCTCATGAAGAAGCTCGACAATCCGCTGGGGCGCGCCGTGGTGTGCAAAATGCTGCGCAAGAGCGCTCAGCAGCAGCTTGCGAGCGGTGTGACCACGGTGCGCGGCGCCGGGGACCCCCTGTATGGCGACATCGCCGTGCGCGACGGGTTCGATGCGGGCAAGTACGTGGGCCCGCGCATGATCACGCCGGGAACGGGCATCACGGTCGAGGGAGGGCACGGCGCGGGGCTCTTCGCCCAGATTGCCGAGAGTCCCGAGCGCGCCGCGGAGCTCGTGCGCGAGATCGCCGCGCACGGCGCCGACGTGATCAAGCTGTTCGTGACGGGCGGCGTGTTCGACGCCACCAAGATGGGCGAGCCCGGCGTGCTGCGCATGTCTCCTCAAATCGCAGCCGCCGCCTGCTCCGCCGCACACAAGCTCGGCCTTCCCGTGATGGCTCACGTGGAGAGCACCGAGGGCGTGCGCGTGGCGCTCGAGGCCGGCGTGGACACCATCGAGCACGGCGCCCCCATGACCCCGCAGATCGTCGAGCTGTACCGCGGTGCGGCTCACACGCAGTTCGCGGGCCGTAAACCGAGCCTCACGTGCACCATTTCGCCCGCTTTGCCCTTTGCCAAGCTCGACCCGGAAAAGACCCGCTCCACCGACGTCCAAAAGGCCAACGGCGACATCGTGTGCGAGGGCATCATCCAAAGTGCCCGCGAGGCCCTCGGCGCGGGGATCGATGTGGGCCTGGGCACCGATTCGAGCTGCCCGTACGTGACGCAGTACGACATGTGGCGCGAGGTGGCGTACTTTGCCAAGTACGTCGGCGTGAGCAACGCCTTTGCGCTGCATACGGCGACCGCCGTGAACGCGCGTCTTCTTGGGTTGGGCGAAGAGACGGGCACCGTGGAGGAGGGAAAGTCGGCCGACCTCATCGTGGTCGAGCGTAACCCGCTCGATGACCTTTCGGCCCTGCGCGATGTGCGCCACGTGATGTGCCGTGGGGCGTACGTCGAGCGCCCCTGCGTCAAGCATATTCCCGAGCTGGACGCGGAGCTCGACTGGATCATGGAGCAACCGGTTTCGTAGGGTTGCCAAAGCCTTTACGGCATGCGGACGCATTGCCCCTGGTATGCGGGGTACACGCCCTTGATGAACCTGGTCATACCCTCGATGGGCCCCGGTGCATTGCTTTCGACGGGCCTGATGCGTTGCCCCCCCGACGGGCCGCGTACGTTGATAGGCCGCGTGCGTTAATGGGCCGCGTGCGTTGCCCCGGATGCGTTATCCCCGATGTGCTGGGCTCGCTGCCCCTGGCATACCCGCCGCAGGCTCTGACATGCCGGTTGCATTCCCCCTGGCACGCCAGACGCATTGCCGTGATAGGCTGGCTACATTGCCCGGATATGCGAAAACCACCTTTTGAAATGTACCGGATGGTTTCAAAAGGTGGTTTTCGCACAGAAATGGCCTTGGTAATGTGCTTTATCAATGGTTTGAAACGAACGGGGTGTTTTCAAACGGCCGTTTTCGCACATTGCACAAATGCCTTGTTGGTGCGCAAACGTCTTGTTGGCGTGTCGGCGTCATGTTGGTGCGCAGGCGCCTTACCGGTTTGCGGGGCAAGAAGAGCGGGCCAAGACGAATGGTGCTGGGTTTAGGACGCGAACTCGTGTTGTCGCGGGATCGCTCTGGGGCGCGTGCCGTCGGGGGTCGCTCTGGGGCGCGTGCCGTCGGGGGGTCGCTCTGGGGCGCGTGTCGTCGGATATCGCTTCCAGATGAGCCGCTCCGACGAACGCAGTTGTATGAGTCAGCGCCAGGGCTTGAACGCGAGCGTGCAACGTAACAGCTTGGGACCGCGACGCATGACGATGCGCCGCGGTCCCAGGACATGTCATTGGTCGGCGATCGGAGCGCGCGCCGTTGGGACTGGATCTCTAGTTAGGATTTGCTCTCTAGTTAGGGCTTGATCTCTAGTTAGGACTTGGTCTCTATCTTGGTGCGGCACTTGGGGCACGTCACGCGAATCTTGCCCTTGCCCTTGGGGACAGACATGATCTGCCCGCAGTTGGGGCACTTGAGGAAGTGCGAGGTCTTGCGCTCCTTCCATATCTTCTTTGCGGTGCGCTTGGCTCGGTCGAGGTCGGCCTGCGACGGACCGCGCTTGGCTCCGGAAGTACTCGCCGCGCTATCGCCCGCGCCGCCACCCATGCGAGCAACAAGGTCGCGCAGGCCCGGGACCTTGTTGGCGAACGAGCGGAACGCCTCGTTTTCCTTACGCCGCGCCGCGCCGTTCTTCGAGAATGCGCGCGCAAGCGCGAGCAGGATGACCGCGAGCGCCAGCCACGTGAGCGGGTCCAGATTGGCGATGGTGCCGATGAGCGCGAGCACCACGCCGGCCCCGCCCATGATCATGGCGAGCTCGTCGACGCCGTACCGGTCTTTCATGAAGTCGTTCACGAGGTTCCTCCCAAGTTGATGCCGTGCCCTGCGCGCGGCTGAGACTCTCATTCCGTTACGGTACCCCAACTCACGTCAAACTGACACAGATCGAACAGTTATTTCGCAAGCTTTTCGATGACCGCCTCGATCTCGGCGAGCTTCTCCGCCTTTTCCGCGTCGGTTCCGCTCTCAACGGCTTGTTGCACGCAGCCGCCGATGTGCGCCTTGAGCACGTCGGCGTTCACGCGGCCGATAAGCGACTGGGTGGCCATGAGTTGCGTGGAGATGTCGATGCAGTAGCGGTCGTCCTCGACCATCTTGATGATGCCGTCGATCTGCCCCCGCGCGGTTTTGAGCAGGCGCAGCGTGCGTTCGCGGTCTGCCATCATGTGGGTCTACGCCTCCTCGACGGACAGCGCGCGGAACTTCTCGCCCGCGCTTTGGACGGCGACGGAGAGCTGCTCGGGTGCGACCTCGTCGGAGCACGTGACGGTGACGGTCTGCGTTTCGTGATCGGCCTCGGCGTCGGTGACGCCTGCCACGTTGAGCAGGGCGGTCTCGACGGACGCATCGCAGTGGCCGCACATGAGGCCTTCGGTTTTGATGATGTAGTTCATGATGGTTCCTTTCTGTGCCTTGTCTATGTTTGAGCGGCGTCGGTGCCGCTCTTGGTACCCGATTCATATGTAACGCTGGACGGAGGGGTGGCCGAGTCCGTCATGGTGGGGCGCGTGGGATCGTTGTGGTGGAGGGCTCGAGGGTGTCGCGATGGGGAACGCACTGCCATCGAGAGGGGCGGCCGCGAGCTTGTCTCGAGGTGAGCTTGGGGGAGTCGTAGCGATTGTCTTGATGCTGCGGCGATGGGCCCGGTCATCATGGAGGGGATGGCCGATTCGGAGGGCCGACTTGCCGCTGCCGAGGGCCGGTTCGTCGATTCGGAGGGCCGGTTCGCCGTTGAGGAAGTCCAACTTGCCGCTGCGGAGGGCTGGCTCGCCGTTGCGGAGGGGCGACTTGCCGTTGCGGAGGGGTGATCTGAGGCAGGAGTGCCACAAATCGGGCGATAATGTAATGAAAAATGAGACGGGTCGAGTATATGGCATATTTCGCTCCGTGTTTCCTGCAGGTATTCCAAGAATTGCGTGCCTCTATTCGGGGTGTTTCGAAATTCGTTACATTATCGCCCGATTTGCGGCATCCGGTCACAGGTTTTGCCGCTGCAGACGTCCGTGCCTCGGTCTTTTGGGTCGATTCGCCCATCAGCTTCTGGGATCGTTGGCCGTTGGATCGGTTTGCCCATCTGTTTTGGGGTCATCGGCCTTTAGAGTGGGTCCGTCCATCAGCTTTGGGGTCGCTCGGCCAATCGGCTTTTGGGTCGTTTGGCTTGTCAGTCCGCCCATCATCCTTAGGGACGGATCGGCCCGTCAACCGGTGGATCGATCTGCCTGCAGGCCCGAGCATTGGGCGGTAGGACCTATCTGGCCATTGGCCCTTGGGCTGGCAGGTCAATCAGCCCTTGGGCCGGCTGGCCATCAGCTTTTGGGCTTGAACCCTCGCAGTCGCAGGGCGTTGCCCACCACGCAGAGGCTCGAGAGGCTCATAGCCGCCGCGCCGAACATGGGGGAGAGCTGCCACCCCAACAGCGGGTAGAACACGCCCGCTGCCAGCGGAATCCCGAGGGAATTATAGAAAAGCGCCCAAAAGAGGTCTTGCTTGATGTTGCGGATGACGGCGCGGGAAAGCTCGATGGCACGCGCGACATCCAGGGGATCGCTTTTCATGAGCACGACGTCGGCTCCCTCCTTGGCGACATCGGCGCCCGCACCGATCGCCAGGCCGACGTCAGCGCGGGCGAGGGCGGGGGAGTCGTTGATGCCGTCGCCCACCATGGCGACCCGATGGCCGGCATCTTGCAGCTCACGAACCACGCGCTCCTTGTCGGCGGGGAGCACGTCGGCGATGACCTGCCCCACGCCCACACGTCGGGCGATGGCATGCGCCGTAAGCTCGTTGTCGCCCGTGAGCATGACGGTGCGCACGCCGAGCGCGTCGAGTGCGGCGACGGCCTCCCTGCCGGTGGGCTTGAGCTCATCGGCAACGGCGATCGTGCCCATGAGCGCGCCGTTCTTGGCAAAGAAGAGCGGCGTCTTGCCGTCGCGGGTAAAGGCCTCGAGCTGCGCGCGGTCGACCTCGATGGCCAGGTCGGCCATGAGGGCGGCGTTGCCCGCGGCGATGCGGTTGGCGCCCTCGCGCGCCGTCACGCCTCGCCCGGGAATCGCCTGGAACGCCTCCACGGTGCGGGACACGATGCCGCGCTGTTCGGCGTGCGCCATGATCGCCTCGGCGAGCGGGTGCTCGCTGTTGCGCTCGAGCGCCGCGGCGAGCTTGAGGAGTCCCTTCTCGCTGATGGCGGCCTCGCCGTCGGCGCGGCGTGCGGGCAGGATGTCGGTGACGACGGGCTTGCCCTGGGTGATGGTGCCGGTTTTGTCGAGCACCACGGTGTCCACGTCTCGCAGGGCCTCGAGCGCCTCGGCGCTCTTGAACAGGACGCCCATCTCGGCACCGCGCCCGGTGCCCACCATGATGGCGACGGGGGTGGCCAGGCCCAGCGCGCACGGGCAGCTGATGACCACGACCGCGACGGCCGCGGTGAGGGCCTCGTTCACATCGCCGCCGGTCGCGACGAGCCACACCGCAAACGTCACGGCCGCGATGACGAGCACCGCGGGCACAAAGACCGTGGCGACCTTGTCCGCGATGCGCGCGATGGGCGCCTTGGTGGCGTTGGCGTCCTCGACCAGGCGGATGATGCGTGCCAGGTTGGTGTCAGCGCCCACGCGGGTGGCGCGAAAGGTAAACGAGCCGGTGCGGTTGACGGTCGCGGCGCTCACCGTGTCGCCCGGGGCCTTCTCCACGGGGATGGACTCGCCGGTGAGGGCGCTCTCGTCGATGGAAGAGGCTCCCTCGAGCACCACGCCGTCCACGGGGACGGTCTCGCCCGGGCGCACCAGAATGACTTGGCCGGGCTGGATGTCGTCGGCGTTGAGGGCGCTCTCGGTGCCGTCGGCGTTGACGATCGTCGCCGTCTTGGGGGCGAGGTCGATGAGGGCCTCGATTGCGCCGCCGGTCTTGGACTTGCTGCGCGTCTCGAGGTATTTGCCCACCGTCACGAGGGAGAGGATGGTGCCCGCGCTCTCCAGGTAGAGGTTGTCCATGCCGAGGGCGTGCGCCGCGTGGATGTCGCCCACCGCGAGCGCCGCGCCGATGCGGTAGATGCCGCAGATGGACCAGGCGACGCTCGCGGTGGCGCCGATGGCGATGAGCGCATCCATGGTGGGGGCGCCGTGGACGAGCGACTTGAACCCGTTTTTGAAGTACGCGTCGTTGACGTAGAGGATGGGTGCGAGCAGGAGCAGCTCGGTGAGCGCGAGGTTCATGATGTTCTCGGGCGCGCCGAAAAACGCCGGCAGCGGCCAGCCGAGCATGTGCCCCATCCCTAGGTAGAAAAGAGGGATGAGAAACGCAATCGAGGTGACGAGGCGCCCCCGCATGGCGCGCGCGGCCTCCTCGAGCTTTTTGGTGGGGGACTCTAGGGCGCGCGCGGCGTGGGTGCTTCCCGCTGCGGTGCCGGGGGCGTCAACGGCGGGGGATGCGGAGTACCCCGCGCGGTCGACGGCGTTGCAGATCTCCTCGTCGGTGAGCGCAGTTTCGTCGTAGGTCACCTGCATGCTGCCGGACAGCAGGTTGACGGAGACGTCGGACACGCCGTCGAGCTTGCAGACGGCCTTCTCGACGTGCGCCTGGCACGCCGCGCAGGTCATTCCGCCCACGTCGAATCTCTCTTGAGCCATATGCAGCTCCCTTCGTATCATCTTAATGGCTTAGTATACCCCACCCCCCTGGGGTGTCTAGTGGGTGAGTGAGGTGGCTTTGCCGAAATGGGGCTGCGTGGGGTCCCGGGTACGCGGGCTGCGGATGCGAACAAGCTTTGGGGCTTGCGACGGAACGGGACGAGTACGACGGGCTGTGGGGTTTTGCTGCGGAACGGAGCGGTCAAGGCGGGGTGCGCGGGAGAGCCCCTATACTTGCCTGCGGTGGAATCTGCTCCACGCGTCACGCGAATGCGCCCGCGCCCGGGCACGGTGCCCAGGCGATACGGCTTGCCGGTGCGGACGTGCTCCACCGCGCGGAAAACCGGTCCGCGCATCTGTATTGAACCCTCTTGCGCGGACGGGTATATGCGACATGCGGCTCCTTGTGTGGAGCGCTCTTGTCCTGCCGCCGCGCGGAAACGGAAACCCCCTTTGTCTTCTCAAAACACCATGAACGATCGCGCCGCACGCGAAAATGAGGTGCGAGGCTCCCGTCACGCCGACAAGGCTGTGCATGTCGAGTCTGCCGTCGAGCCGTCCGCCTCTGCTTCGTCCGCCGTCGAGCCGTCTGCCTCTGGTCTCACCGCCAACGCTGCCGGTACCCTCGCTCCCGACTCCACTTCCACTGCCGGTGCGCCGGCTGCCGACCCTGCGGACGCCGCCAACGTGCCGTCCGCCGGGTCCGCGGCGGGCGATGGCCCGACCTTTGCCGACCTCGGCCTCTCCCACGAAGTGCTCGCCGCGGTGGCCGACATGGGCTACACCTCGCCCACGCCCGTGCAGGCAGCCTCGATCCCGCACGCCCTCGACGGCGAGGACGTGCTCGCCGCCGCCCAGACCGGCACCGGCAAGACCGCGGCGTTCCTGCTGCCCACCATGAACAACCTGCCGCACGTGCCCCGCGGGCGCGCGCGTGGCCGCGTCGCCGCGCAAGGCCCGCTCATGCTCGTCGTCACGCCCACGCGTGAGCTCGCCCAGCAGATCGAGGACGTGTGCCGGGCCATCGCCAGGCGCACCGGTCACACGAGCGTCACCGTGGTGGGAGGCGTGAGCTACAACCCGCAACGCGACAAGCTCAAGCGCGGCTGCGACATCCTCATCGCCACGCCGGGCCGCCTGCAGGACCTCATCGACCAGGGTGCCTGCTCGCTCGACCAGGTGCAGGTCCTCGTGCTCGACGAGGCCGACCGCATGCTCGACATGGGCTTTTTGCCCGCCGTGCGCCGCATTGTGGGCTACACGCGCGACGACCGTCAGACCCTGTTGTTCTCCGCGACCCTGGACGAGCAGGCCGTGGGCTCCATCACCGATCTGGTGCACGACCCCGCCCGCGTGGAGATCGCCCCGGTGACCTCCACCGCCGACACGGTTGAGCAGTACGTGCTGCCTGTTTCGCTTGAGGCCAAGAACGCGCTGCTCGCGAGCGTGCTCAAGCGTGAGGGCGCCTTCCGCGCCATCGTGTTCTGCCGCACCAAACACCGTGCCGATGCCTGCAGCCGTCGCTTGGCGCGCGCGGGCATCACCTGCGCGGCGATCCATGGCGACCGCAGCCAGGCCCAGCGCGAGCGCGCGCTCAAGGCATTCCGCGCCGGCGAGTGCGACGTGCTGGTTGCCACCGACGTGCTGGCGCGGGGCATCGACATCTCCGACGTGCGCTACGTGGTCAACTTCGACGTGCCGGAGGACCCGGTCGACTACATCCACCGCATCGGCCGCACGGGCCGCGCCGGCGAGCTCGGTTGGTCCCTGACCTTCGTGACCCCCGATGACGTGGCCGAGTTCTACGACATCGAGGCGCTCATGGGCAAGACCGCGGACCTGTTCGACGCCGAGGGGCTCGAGGTGGGCTCGAATGCCCCGCAGGTCGATCCCGATCGCGTCCCCGCCAAGGCTCCCGCGGGCAAGAAGGAGAAGAAGCGCCGTCGCAAGGCGAAGAACAAGGCGAAGGGCGGTTCGGCGCGTGCCGAAGGCGGATCGTCGCGAGCGAAGGGCGGCGCATCGCGCGCCGAGGGCTCGAGTGGAGTGTCAGCGGCGAATTCCACTGGCTCGCGAGCGAATGGCCCCTCCGGTCGTTCCGGCGCGGCGGATGGGCGCGTTGCCGACGGCGGCGCGTCCAAGCCCTCGCGCCGGAAGCGCGGCGGCAAGACGCGCGTGCGTGCCGAGGAGGGCGGCGAGGTCGAGCTGCTGAGCGCTCGCGAGGCGAAGCGCATGGAAGCGAATCCCGAGCCCAAGGGCGCCAAGCGCTCCGGCGGTTCGCGCTCCGCGGGCAAGGCGGGGCTGGCGAACGGGCGTCGGCGTGATGAGGGCTCCGACGGTTCGCGTCGCTCTGACCGCTCCGGCCGTGCGGAAGGGTCTCGCTCCGGCCGCGAGGGCGCTTCCCGCTCTGGTCGCTCCAGCCGCCCCGGTCGTGACGGTGGCGCTCGTCCTGCAGAGCGCGGCGGCCGTCACGACGACGTTCGCGGAAGCTCGTCGCGCGGCGGGCGCGATGCGTGGCGCAATTACGACGAGCCCTCCGATCGCCGTTCGCGTGGAGGGCGCTCCGGTCGCGGCGGTGCCGGCCCTCGCGCGGGTAGGGACGATCGTCAGGCCCCGCGCGGCGGCAACCCCTCCCGTTCCACGCGCCGTCCCGGCGACCGTGGTGGGCGCAGGTAGCCGCTTGAGGCCGTAGCGGGACTCGGAACATAGGAGTGCGTCTCACGTATCATGTGGGATATGCGGCGCGCTCGGCATTGCGTGCCGAACCGTGGCGAAGGGGCGTCGAAAGGCGCCCTTTTGCATCATTTCACCTGGTCTTCACAATTGAGTTGTGGAGTTTTTGCCGTCCTGCGCCCGCTTCGTCGCGATGCGCGACGAGCCTTCATTGCGCTGTCCAGCGCATACGCGCCGCCTGTTCGATATGTGCGAGCCGCGCGTCAGGTCATGCCGGACGGTCGCGCGGTCCACTTGATATCAGTTCTCTCTCGCCGGCGCTTTGCGCCTGCGCGTGCCGTAGGTTGGAGTTACGGCATATCCGCGAGGCGAGGAGGACGCTATGGATGAGATGACCGAGGTGGGGCATGACATCGACCGCATGTGCGCGTATTGGATCGCGCGCAAGCTGGACTGGCGGAGCAAGGCGAGCGAGGAGTTCGAGCGCCTTGTGTGCCCACAGGCGTTTTTCGAGTTGAATCCAGGGCGTGCGCGCCTCGATGCGGTGAACCTGTGCTTTACCGAATGGGTGCTGTTCGAACGTCCCTTGCGCCAGGGCCGCACGCCGCTTCAGCTGTATGTGGATCATGCCCCCGACGGGGTGGATACCGCCACGGTAGCGCGGTTGAGGCAGGTCGAGCAGACGCAGTTTTTCTCACGCTTCGCCATTCTCTCCAAGGATGGAGAAAGCGGTATGGCGCGCCTGCGCGATGTGAGAACGGGCCGGGTTTACGAGGTGCTCGATCCGCACCTCTGCGCAAATGGGCGCTGGCGCGACGGCACGATTGCGGAGCGCCTGGCGTGCGTTGAGGGGGTGTGGCAGGTGGTGGGGCGCGCTCGCCTCTACGACCGCGCCACTCCCGAGCAGACGGCGCATGACGGCCCCGGCGAGGCGCACCCCGAGGATCGCGGCAACCCTTACTTGCGCGACGCGAGCTATTTCGTGCGCCTGGTGCGAGACGTGATGGGCCTCGGGGGCCGATTTGCGCCCAGCCTCGCGGCCTATGTCGAGGGTCGGCGTGTGGGATGAGAGGGCCGGAGTGTGGGATGGGCGGGCCGGCGCCATGAATTGTGGAGCGGCGGGGCGGTTTATGTGACGTGCCTATGAGTTCGGGCGGCGCGCCGGCCAGATTGCCCCCGCTTTATGAAACACATGATACGGTTCTGTGGTTTTACTACGCCAGCGTGCTCGTTTGGAGTGAGTTCATGCCCGTCCGCATCATCACCGACTCCGGTTCCGAATACCGCCCGACCGACCATCCCGCCCTGCAGGTGCTGCCCCTCACGGTGGCCTTTGGAGGCGAGACTTTCCGCGAGGGGGAGGACCTTTCGCGCGAGCGGTTCTACGAGCTGCTGACGGAGCGCCCGGAGCACCCCACCACCGGCCAGGTGACGCCGTTCGTGTTCGGCGAGGCCATCGCGCGGGCGCTCGAGGCGGGCGACGATGTGGTCGTCATCACCATGTCGAGCGTTCTCTCGGGAACCTACCAGAGCGCGTGCATCGCCGCCGAGGGCCTGCGCGGTAAGTTCTCGGGCACGGTGCGCGTGGTCGACAGCCTGAACATGACACTGGGTGAGCGCATCGTGGTCGAGTACGCCCTGCGCCTGCTTGATGCCGGCGCCACCGCCGACGAGATCGCCGACGCCCTCGAGGCGAACGTGGGCCGCGTGCACATCTTCGGCCTCATCGACACGCTCGAGTACCTCAAGCGCGGTGGGCGCATCTCTGCGGCGGCGGGCGCCGTGGGCGAGCTGCTCTCCATCAAGCCGGTCATCACGGTGACGGACGGCGCGGTCGAGATCCTGGGCAAGGCGCGCGGCGCCAAGGGCGGGCGCACCCTGCTGCATCGCGAGATCTCCCGCGTGGGCGGCATCGATTTCGACATGCCCGGCGCGCTCGGCTACTCCGGTTCGTCCGACAAGCTGCTACGCAGGTACCTCGACGACTACCGCGACCTGTGGGAGGGCACGATCGCCGAGGACGACCTCCCCATCTCGCAGGTGGGCGCCGCCATCGGCTGCCACGTGGGCCCGGGCGGCATCGCGGTCGCTTTTTTTGGGAAGGTGTCGTAACGGGATTGTTTCGGGCTTGTGATGACCTGATGGTGAGCAGAGATAGCGGTACACTTATTATGAAAGTGTTCATTATCTGCCCTGAAAGGGGAGGCCATGACCGTCCGCATCATCACCGACTCCGGTTCCGATTGCCTGCAAGGGGACCATCCCCAGCTTGACGTGCTCCCGCTGTCCGTGGGCTTTGGGACCACGATCTACCAGGCCGATGTCGACCTGTCGCGTGAGCGCTTCTACGAGCTGCTGGTCGAGGGCGACGAGTTCCCCACCACCGGCCAGGTGAATCCCTATGCGTTCTCCCAGGCCATCGCGCGTGCGCAGGAGGCGGGCGAGAACGTGGTGGTCATCACGCTGTCCAGCAAGCTGTCCGGCACGCATCAGAGCGCGTGCGCGGCGGCGGCCGAGGCGGGCGGCGCGACCGAGGTGCACGTGGTCGACACCAAGAGCGTGACCGTGGGCGAGCACATCCTGGTCGATTACGCCCTGCGCCTGGTCGACGAGGGGAGGACCGCCGCCGAGGTCGCCGCGGCGGTCGAGGCCGCGGTCGATCGCGTGTGCGTGGTCGGTCTGCTCGACACGCTCGAGTACCTCAAGCGCGGCGGCCGCATCTCCGCGGCGGCGGGGACCGTGGGCGAGCTGCTCTCCATCAAGCCAGTCATTACCATCGACGACGGCGAGGTCGCGGTGCTGGGCAAGGCCCGCGGCTCCAAAAACGGCCGCAACCTGCTCCGCCAGCAGGTGGAGAACGCTGGCGGCATCGATTTCTCCATGCCCGTCATGCTCGGCTACTCGGGTCTGTCCGACAAATTGCTGCGTAAGTACGTGAAGGACAGCCGCTCCGTGTGGGAGGGCAACATCGCCGAGGACGACATCCCCACGCTCATGGTGGGCGCGACCATCGGCACGCATGTGGGCCCGGGCGCGGTGGCGGTGGCCTTTTTCAAGCTCCCGTAGTGGACTGAGGCGAGCAGGGGCGTGACCCGCTCACGTCGCGAGCCGCTTCCGCCGCGTGCCGCTGCGAGCTACTTCCGTCGTGTGCCGTTCGTCGTCCGCTTCGGGCTGCGATGGGCGCCGCCACCTCGATGTCTCCCTGCGTTTCGATGGCCCCTTCACCTCGATGTCCCCTTCGCCTCGACGACCGCCGTCACCTCGATGGTCGTCGCCGAGACGGTCGTTCGCCCGTCGAGTGCTAAAATGGATACATTCGTGCATGCAACCACTAAGGAGGACGCACATGGCAGTCTCTGCCCCCGTTGACGCAACCAAGACCCCCGCGTGGGAGGCCCTCCAGGCCCACTACGACGCATTGCAGGCTGAGGGCATCAGCTTGAAGGACTGGTTCGCCGCCGATCCCGACCGCGTGTCCAAGCTCACCTTCCAGGCGGGCGACCTGCACTTCGACCTCTCCAAGAACCTCATCACCGACGAGACGGTCAAGCTCCTCGCCGACCTCGGCCGCGCCTGCGGCGTCGAGGAGCGCCGCGCGGCCATGTTCGCGGGCGAGCACATCAACACCACCGAGGACCGCGCCGTGCTGCACACCGCCCTGCGCCGCCCTGCCGAGCAGAAGGGCCAGCTCATCGTCGACGGCCAGGACGTCGTCGCCGACGTGCAC
>SAMEA3387518__coassemble_2121_pt1 | contig 11968 bp, 14 predicted proteins | sample SAMEA3387518__metabat2_high_PE_039 | metagenome-assembled genome bin SAMEA3387518 (sample SAMEA3387518) | Felis catus | biome: Faeces | place: United Kingdom | collected 2012
CCGACTACGTCAAGAACATGATCTCCGGTGCTGCCCAGATGGACGGCGCTATCCTCGTTATCGCCGCTACCGATGGCCCGATGGCTCAGACCCGTGAGCACATCCTGCTCGCCCGTCAGGTCGGCGTGCCCTACATCGTCGTGTTCCTGAACAAGTGCGACATGGTCGACGACGAGGAGCTCATTGACCTCGTCGAGATGGAGACCCGTGACCTCCTCTCCGAGTACGAGTTCCCGGGAGACGATCTGCCGATCATCCGCGGCTCCGCCCTTGGCGCTCTCAACGGCGAGGAGAAGTGGATGGACGCCATCCGCGAGCTCATGGCTGCCGTTGACGAGTACATCCCGACGCCTGAGCGCGACAACGAGAAGCCCTTCCTGATGGCTGTTGAGGACGTCATGACCATTTCTGGTCGTGGTACCGTCGCTACCGGTCGTGTCGAGCGCGGTGAGCTCAAGCTCAACGAGCCCGTTGAGATCGTCGGCATCAAGGATACCCAGAACACCGTCGTTACTGGTATCGAGATGTTCCGTAAGTCCATGGACTTCTGCGAGGCTGGCGACAACGTCGGTCTGCTGCTCCGCGGCATCAAGCGCGAGGACATCGAGCGCGGCCAGGTTCTCTGCAAGCCCGGTTCGGTTACCCCGCACACCAAGTTCACCGGCGAGATCTACGTTCTGACCAAGGAGGAGGGCGGCCGTCATACCCCGTTCTTCGATGGTTATCGTCCTCAGTTCTACTTCCGTACCACCGACGTTACCGGTACGGTCAAGCTCCCCGAGGGCACCGAGATGGCTATGCCTGGCGACCACATCACCATCGAGGGTGACCTCATCCACCCGATCGCCATGGAGGAGGGCCTGCGCTTCGCTATCCGCGAGGGTGGTCACACCGTGGGTTCTGGTATCGTCTCCACCATCATCGAGTAGCTTCGCTTCTCGCTGATCTAGGCGTACTTGTGGGACCCGGCGCCGCTCTTGGTGCCGGGTCCTTTCTTGTGACATGCTGATGCATGCATCCAGCGTTGCAAACGGCATTCCCGTATCTGCGCTGCTAGAGTTCTGCACAAGTACCAGATATCGGTACTTGCGTGAGATGTGAATCTCCTTTGCAGAACAGATACGGTAATACCGATTGGGATTGACAACAGTACCCACTCGATGGTATTGTTAACGACCGTGCCCGCAATTGGGCAGTACATGGAGGTTTAGATACATGCGTACTATGGTTACCCTGGCTTGCACCGAGTGCAAGCGTCGTAATTACACGACCACCAAGAACAAGGCGAACATGCCTGATCGCATGGAGATCAAGAAGTATTGCCCTTGGTGCAAGAAGCACACGCTGCACAAGGAGACTCGCTAGTCTCTTTCTCATACACGCCAGTAGTTCAATTGGTAGAGCAACGGTCTCCAAAACCGTCTGTTGAGGGTTCGAGTCCTTCCTGGCGTGCCAGTCTTTATCCCGTAAGCCTCTTCGGAGGCTTACGGTTTCTAATGTATAGGCGCATATACGCGCGGAGGTAAGCCATCATGGCCAACAAGAAGAGCACCAAGTCTCCTGAGAAGGCGAAGAAGACCACCAAGAAGCCTGGCTTCATCGCTCGCGCTAAGGCGTATATGGCCTCTGTTCGCTCTGAGATGAAGCGCGTTGTGTGGCCAACTAAGAACGAGCTCGTTAACTACACGATCGCCGTATGCGCTTCGCTCGTCGTCGTCGGTGTCGTCATCGCTCTTCTCGATATTGTCATCAGCGAGGGCCTCGTGCTCTTCGCGAGCCTGAGGGGGTAATAGATGTCCAAGCGTTGGTACGTCGTTCACACCTACTCTGGGTACGAGAACCGCGTCAAGTCCGATCTCGAGCATCGCATCGAGACCATGGGCATGCAGGATCGTATCTTTGATATCCAGATCCCCACCGAGCGCGTCACCGAGCTCAAAGAGGGTGGCAAGCGCGACGAAAAGGATGTCAAGATCTTCCCCGGCTACGTGCTTGTTCGCATGGAGATGGACGACGACGCCTGGACGTGCGTTCGCAACACTCCCGGCGTAACCGGTTTCCTCGGTGGCAGTGGCAAGCCCGCTCCGCTTTCTCGTGATGAGTACAACAAGATGATGCGCAAGACCGACAAGGGCGGCGCTGTTCCCAAGCGTGCCGTGGTCGACATCGAGGTTGGCACTTCGGTCCGTGTTATCTCCGGTCCGCTCTCCGATTTCGACGGTAAGGTCTCCGAGGTTATGCCCGAGGCTGCCAAGGTCAAGGTCACGCTGATGATCTTTGGCCGCGAGACGCCTGTCGAGCTGAGCTTTGATCAGATTACGGTCATCGCTTAGTGCCTTTATTTGTTTGTCCGCGCTTGAGCGCTTCGGTCCCGACCGCTCATCGGTGCCCGTGCTTCTAGCGAACGTGCGCTGACGATATTTGATTTCAGATACTTCACGTACAAGGAAGGTGTGACATGGCAGAGAAGAAGATCGCCACCGTCATCAAGCTTCAGATTCCGGCCGGCAAGGCCAACCCCGCTCCTCCCGTGGGTCCCGCCCTTGGTGCCGCCCAGGTCAACATCATGCAGTTCTGCCAGGCCTTCAACGCCGCCACGCAGGACAAGATGGGCGACATCATCCCGGTCGTCATCACCGTTTTCGAGGACCGCACGTTCGACTTCGTGTGCAAGACCCCGCCGGCGGCTCACCTCATCAAGAAGGAGCTCGGTCTTAAGGGTGGCTCCGCTGTTCCCCAGCGCGATAAGGTCGGTCAGCTCTCTCAGGAGCAACTCACCAAGATCGCCGAGATCAAGATGCCCGACCTCAACGCGAACGACATCGACGCCGCCAAGAAGATCGTTGCCGGCACCGCTCGCTCCATGGGCGTCACCATCGCCGAGTAACTTCTTCGAATTCTTTTGGTATTTCATGTGCCATCCGGGCGCATGACTGATGTGGGAGGGGTTCGTCCCCGATTGCACCACAGGAGGTATTGACATGGCTAATAAGCATGGCAAGAAGTTCCGTGAGGCTGCGGCCAAGGTTGACCGCGCTGCCCTCTACACCCCGCTTGAGGCTGTGAAGCTCGTCAAGGAGCTTTCCGGCGCCAAGTTCGACGAGACCGTCGAGGCTCACTTCCGTCTGGGCGTCGACACTCGTAAGGCCGATCAGAACATCCGCGGCTCCATCTCTCTGCCTCACGGCACCGGCAAGACCGTTCGCGTCGCCGTGTTCGCCGAGGGTGCCCAGGCTGAGCAGGCCGCCGAGGCCGGTGCCGACGTCATCGGCTCCGACGAGTTGATCGCGCAGATCCAGAAGGGTGAGATCAACTTCGACGCCGCCATCGCCACCCCGATGATGATGGCCAAGGTCGGTCGCATCGGTAAGATCCTCGGCCCCCGTGGCCTCATGCCGAACCCCAAGCTCGGCACCGTGACCATGGACGTTGCCAAGATGGTCTCCGAGCTCAAGGCTGGCCGCGTTGAGTATCGTGCCGACCGTTACGGCATCTGCCACGTGCCGCTGGGTAAGGTCTCCTTCGACGAGCAGAAGCTCGTGGAGAACTACGCCGCTCTCTACACCGAGATCCTCCGCGTGAAGCCTGCTTCCGCCAAGGGCAAGTATGTGAAGAGCATCTCCGTGTCCTCCACCATGGGCCCTGGCGTCAAGGTCGACTCCGCCGTCCAGCGCAACTTCATGGAGGCCTAAGCGTTTATTCGCTTACCCCTTTTGACTCGGAAAACCCGGTTCGCATGTGCGGGCCGGGTTTTTGTATAGCTCGGGTCCGATTTGATAGGTCGATGCAGCACACTGGAATCGCGTGCGAGCATCGTTGCCAGGCTCTGCATGCATGTTGTTGTCTGGCTTCACATGCATGTCGTTGCAATGCTCTACATATATGTCGTTGTCAGATTTTCCATGCATGCCGCTGTCTGGTTTTACATGCATATCATTGCCATGCTTTAAACGGTGGTGCTTCACTTGCGATGCCCTAATCAGATTCAAAGTGTTACCGTTCACGTCTCATACGACACCTTTTGCCATATGAACCAAAGTACATCGACAGACATAGTACTCTTGTCTATACTATAGTCATCGAAGCAACCATGATTGCAAGGAGGTGACTTGTATGGCAACGCGTGATGCGGTGAGCGACTTGATACGAGGAAACATCGATGCGATCATCCTGTGCTCGCTTTCGGGAGGCGACAACTACGGGTATGAGATCCTCAAGGGAATCGCTCAGGCGAGTCGGGGCGAGTATGAGATGAAAGAGCCCTCGCTCTATACAAGTCTCAAGCGATTGGAATCGCAGGGATTTGTCGAGAGCTATTGGGGTAGTGAGACCCAGGGCGCTCGCCGTAAGTACTATCGCATTACATCGGCTGGTGTTCAGGAGCTGGGTGAGGCGACTGAGCGCTGGATTCAAGTCCGCAAGATTATCGATCGCTTGCTTAACCAGGAAGGGAGCGCACAATGAACGAGTTGCGCATGTACGTGGAGCACTTGTTTGAGGGTAAAGTGCTCACGCCTGAGAACATCGAGCTTAAAGAGGAGATCTACGGCAACCTCGTGGCGCGTTACGAGGACCTTCTCTCCGAGAGCGTGCCTGAAGCCGATGCGCTTCGCCGCACCAAGGAGAGCATCACGAGCGTTGATGATGTACTTGCGGTCAGGGATGCGGAGGCAATGGCCGGCAACGCGGGGAACGGTGCTGAGGGGCTCGGAACGAGCGCTTCCGAGGCGGAATCGGTCAAGGCGAGCGGTGAGGCATTCGTCCCGCGGGAGCCTGGTGCCGAGGACGGTTCTACGTGCGCCTCAGGCTCGAGCGAGTGCGGTCATCATCAGGATGCCGCCGAGGTGGTGCGTCCCCTCGATGCCGATGAGCGGGTGGCGGGCAGCGTGCAGGATGCAGCCGATACCGGCAAGGGGGCTCATGCAGACCAAACCCCGGGCGCTCCCGTGCCGCCCACCTCGAATGGGAGCGGTGCTCAGGATGTTGGCGGCGCGGCGAGAACGCGCAAGCTGTGGCCATGGGGTTGCGTCGGTGCCGTGGCGTTCGTCATCGCATTGGGAATTATCGGGGCGCTCATGTTTGGCGTTACGGGCCTGGTCGACACGTGGGGCGACCTGGATGACTCGATTGAGGACGTCGACGTGGCGCCAGCCCCGGACAGCACCGATGCAAGCAAGGGCGAGTCGCAGTCTGCCAATGTGGATGAAAGCCGCTCGCGTGTAAACGATGAGATACGCGTGGACGAGCAGGGGCAGGTTTGGATTGACGGTGAGCTTGGGGACGAGCTTGCCAAGGACGTGGTCAATGCGGGCTATGGCGATGTTGCCCCCTACGCCAACGCCGACCTCAGCGATGCGAAGGCGGTGGAGGCGCTCATCGGCGTGCTTCCCATGGGCGAATATGCGAGTGGGATTGACGTGACGAAGGGCGTCGACGTGCTGAGCTTGGCATATCGCGAGCTGCCCGAGGCGCTCGATGGCGACTCGGTTGACGCTGCCCTGGCCTACGATGTGACCGCGCTGTTCTGCGCCATGCCCCTCGTCAACGAGATTCAGATCACGGTGACGGAGCGCGATGATCCGCTGGACGAGAGCTACTACGTGTTTAGCCGCGACACCGTGCAGAATTGCTATGGGGTGCGCTTGGATGACGCGTTGATCAACGAGACGGGCTGGACGCAGCTCAAGGAGGACAGCCTCTATCGCCGTAAGTTCATCGACCACATGCTGGATGCGGCTGAGCGTGAGTGGGATTAGGAGCTTGATACTCAAGGCTGCGCCTCACGGGGCACAGGCCAACTAGAGCGCTTTGCGTTCATGCCAAGCGCTCACGCCAAACGGTAAGGTACAGCAGATGCCAAACGGTAAGGTCCGTCAGATGCAAAACAGGGGCTCGCGGAGGGTGATCCACGAGCCCCTGTTGCTTGTGAGGGAGTGCGTCGCAAGGGGGGCGCGAGCGCCAGGGTAAACGGTGCTTTGTTTGGCGGCTACACGAGTGCGGCGATGGCGCGCACGATGGCGTCGGCGGCGGCGCTCGTCTTGGCAGCGTCCTCGACCTGCAAAATGATCTTGCCCTTTATGCCGAGCTCGGAGATCTCGGAGAACAGCACGCGAGGGCCATCGATGACGGGGGAGACGGAGGACGCGGCGGTGCGCGCCAACTGCGTGAGCTCGTCTGCCAAGCCGTCCATATCGGAGGCGCGGGCGCTGCCGTCCTCACGCAGGCGCGGAACGGCAAAGGGGACGCTCACGCGACTGGCGGGCAGCAGGTGCACCAGGGCCGTCTTGGAGATGATCGAATTGGGGATGATGACCGTCTGCCCCATGGCGTCGCGGATGGTCGTGTGGCGCCAGGTCACGTCCTGCACCACGCCCGCCTCGGCTCCCACCTCGATGTTGTCGCCGGGTTTGACGATGCCCATAAAGGTCATCTGCAGTCCGCCGATGAGGTTGGAGAGCGTGTCCTGGAAGCCGAGCGAGACGGCGATGCCGCCGACGCCAAGGGCGGCCACGAGGGCGTTTGCGTTCACGCCAAAGCAGGCATCGAGGATGATACTCGCCCCCGTTGCCCAAATGACGCCGCGTGCGATGTTGATGATGATGCTCGAGCTGGGGAGCGGGTTGTCATCGCGATTGAGGAAATGCTGCAGTGCGCGCGCTGCGATGCTGGAGATCACGTGCGTCGCAAAGGCGAGTGCGATGGCCCACAGAAGGCTCTGGACAAACGGGTGGGCAAAGAACTTGAATAAGCCGTCCAAAACGACCTCCCAAACCACGAGGGGATACGATGCTCCCTATACCCTACCCAAAGACGCCGCGTGGGATTCAGCGCGTGCAAGAGGGGCGGGCCCGCTCACCCGTCTGTGCGTTTTGCGAGTAGGCGGGTGAACCTCAAAAAGAGCTCGTCCGATGCCGCGATCTGAGCATCGTTGTAGTGCACCATTGTCATGTTCTCGAGCATGTGCTCGTAATCCTTGTCCGGTCTGAGCCAGTTGCCGGGGTCCATGCAGTCGGCGATCTTCTCCAAAAACGCCATCCCCGCACCGATGGCATGTTCGCGTTGCGCGGGGCTCGCATCGCCGGGGAACGCGGACATGGGCCCTGCGAATAGCCCCAGCATGGCGGCGCTGGCGAGCAGCAGGGGCGTATCGGGGAGCAGCCCCATGCCGACGGCGCCCACGCCCATGCCGAGGAGGGAGATGACGAACTAGGCGCGTCGAGAGAGCCGGCCCGAAAGCGCGGTGTATGCCAGGGAACCCACGGCGCCGAGCAGCCCCAGGGCGACGAACCAGCCAAATGACAAGCCCCATATGCCGTCGACAATGGGGAGGAGCGCGACGCTCGCGGCCGAGATGAGGTCGGAGGCCACGCACACGACCTTGCGGTTCGCGCGGTCGAGCAGCGCGCCGCCCAAGATGCCGCATATGAATTGGGGAATCGCGCAGATGAGCGCGAGCGAGCCCGCCGCCAGCGCGTCGCCGGTGCGGGCGAGCAGCACGAGCGGCAAGACCACGCCCGCGATCGAGTTGCCAGTCAGCGAGAGCGCGTCGGAGACGAGGTAGCGCAGGACGGCTCCTTTGAGCATGGGTTCTCCTTGCTATGCAGGGCGGTACATCCCGCCGTTGCGAGCATTGAAAACCATGACGCAACGTCGGGGTCAAAGCGGCTCACAAATGCTTCACGTACCGCGTGATGCGCCATTCGGCGAAGCCCTCAGCTTCCTTTCAGGTTGGTCGGGTATCCTCAGCTACGAAGAGAAAGGCGGGACGAGAAGGTCCGCTGGGATGCCATGTGGGGAGGCCGGTCATGCGCGTGTTGCTTGTGGAAGATACGCCTCGCCTGGCGGAGGCAGTCGCTGAGATCCTGCGCAAGAGCGGGTATGGAGCGGACGTCGCGCAGACGGGGTTCGACGGTCTGGGCATGGCCACGTCCGGGGCGTATGACGTGGTCCTGCTCGACATCATGCTGCCGGATATGAGCGGCATGGACCTGCTGCGCGACCTTCGTGCCGCAGGCGAGACGGTGCCGGTGATACTGCTCACCGCGCGCCAGGGCGTGGGCGACCGCGTGGCGGGACTCGACGCGGGCGCCGATGACTATCTGCCCAAGCCGTTTCACGCCAGCGAGCTGCTGGCGCGCATTCGCGCGGTCACGCGTCGGCCGGCGACGTATTGCGCGGGGAATGCGATCGAGGCCTGTGGCATGCGGCTCGACGGCACCGAGTGCACCGTGGCGTGCACGGGAAACTCCGAAGCCCTTGAGCTCACCGAAAGGGAGTCGCAGCTGCTTGAGGCGCTTATGCGGCGCGCGGGCAGCGCGGTTGCCAGGAGTGCGCTGATGGCGCGCGTATGGGGCCCGACCGTTTGCGCCGACGAGAACCGGCTCGAAGTGCTGGTCCACGTCCTGCGCGACAAGCTCGAGGCGTGCGGTGCCCCGGCGCGTATCGAGACGGTGCGCGGTGTGGGATATCGCCTGGTGGAGCGCTGACGTGACCGAGGCGACGGAGGGAGCATGTCTGCGTCAAGAATGTGCGACTTTGAGTGGCATGTGACTTCGAGAGTGACTTCATCGCAAGGGGCTATTGATTCGGCAAATCTGAGACGTTGTAAGGAGGAAGCGGAATGCGTGGGCAAAAGGCGGAGACGGCGGTTGAGTATAAGGACGTGAACCTGCGGCGCCTGCGGGGTCGCTTGTGGCGCCTGTCATCGATTCTCACATGCGGCGTGCTCGTGATAACCCTTGCTGCTTCGTGGGTGGCGAGCGCCCTGACCGCTCGCGAAGTGAATAACGCGGAGCTTGCGAATATGCGCATGGAGGCACATCAAGCAGAGGACCTGATCGCCGCCAAACCTGTCGCGGAGGATGAGGTGCTCGGGGCGCTTAAGTCCGCGTATGAACGAGAAAAGGCGGATACAAGTTCCTTTTCCGAGTATCGTTCGAGTGCATCGGCTCCGGATGGCAACGTGGAGATGGGAAGTCCAGTTAACACGTCGTTTTCGGTCATGGTGTTTGAGGATGGCTCGATGACGTTCGCCGTGCCGCCGAGAAACGTGCTCTCGGGGGATGATGGTGGCGATAGCGCGTGGAATGAATGGAATGTCGCAAAGCTCGTAAGGACCGCAATCGCCGATCGCGAGGCCGGATCGGACCGCATGGCTCCACAGCGCGTAGAGCTGGGAAATATGACATGGCAGTGGACTACCTGGATTTTCGTGGCAAATCCCAACTACGATCCTGAACAGCCTGGCGCACATGACGAAGTGGCGGTGTATCCGAACGGCGATTTGGCGGATTACGAGAAGGACGGATGCATTGCCGCCCGCGTGTTCACCTTCTCGGACATCACTCCCTCGGTGCGGCAGCTGGAGCGCTTGGCGGTTGTGCTGGTCGTTGCGGGCGTCATCGGCTGTGCCCTTCTCGTCATAACGTGTCGCAAGATCATCGACCGTGCGTTGGTGCCGGTGGCGGAGTCGCAGGCTCTCCAGCGCGAGTTCCTTATCAAGGCATCGCATGAGCTCAAGACGCCCATGGCGTCGCTGTCCTCAAATCTCGATGCGCTGGTTGCGAATGGCGACGAGACGGTGGCGAGTCAGGATCGATGGACGGCTAACATGCGCGCCGATATCGACGAGCTCGCCGCACGGACCTGTGCGCTGCTCGAATTGGTGACGTCGCCGGGCGTCCCGTCCGATGCCCCATCGGATGACCTGTCGAGCGACGCGGAAGGCTCTTGCTCAGAAGGAGCGGTGAATACCGCAAGCGACTCACCGAAGGAGCCTGAGTAGGGGGAAAGGCGCGGTTCGGTGAGATCCCATTTGGGGCTGCGCGGCCCGAAAAATGACGGGCGCGGTCGGGATAACGACGTCGCGCCCGTTCGATGCAGGGTGGATTACGGTTCGAGATGCCGCTCGCGGAACGCAGCTATCTCGGCCTCCGTGATGTCCAGGGTGCCCGTGAGGTAACCCATAAAGCCCCCACGTGGTTCGAGTGCCTGCTCGACGGCTTCGAAATAGCAGCGTGAGGCGGGGGAGTCCAGCGTGAGCTCGATGGGGGCGTACAGGTTGGTGGCGAGGTAGTCGTTCAGGATGTCATCACGGCTCACGCCGAGCATCGTCTCGACGAGGGCCGAGCCCATCCCGCAGCGGTCGCGTCCCACGTAGCAATGCCACAGCGCGGATCCATCCTTGGCGTCGAGCACCGCGCGGACAAAGGAACGGTAGCCCTCGATACCCGTCTCGTCGATGAGCATGTGGGGGTACAACAGCGTCATGAACTCGATGGGGTCGCCCTCGGCCAGGGCTTCGAGACGGTACTCGAACTCGGTCTTGGTGTGCTCCTGCGTCACGCCCACCTGTTGGTCGGAGAAGATCTCGGCGTGGAGGAAGCGGGCCTGCGGGATGCGGTCCATGGGATCAGGCAGCTCGGAGAGCTCGATAAGGTTGCGGAAGTCGACGACGAGCCGCAGGTCGTATTCATCGCGCAAACGCGCGATGTCGGCGTCGGAGCCAAAGCCCAGGGTGCCGGAGCGCAGCAGGTGCCCGTGCTTGACGTGCCGACCGTCCGCACCGACCATGCCGCCCAAATCGCGCGTGTTGGGCAGCTTTTCAAAGTCGATACGGCCGTATCCGGGGCGCTCAGCGGGCGCCTCCGGCGGCAGGTCGACGCGAGAGGGGAGCTCGTCGCCCCAAAAGTTATGAGCCATATGAACCTCCGTGTCTCAAATCGGGCGAAAATGTAACGACAATCTTCATTGTCCGAGTAGACGCCTGATTTGAAGATGGCCAACTGGAGTTTTGCCGTGAAAAAACACGGTCTACTCAGGGTGTCTCATTATTCGTTACATTTTCGCCCGATTTGAGACACGACAAGCGCTGCCTGGCGTTGGACCATGCTGTGAGGTCGCAAGAAAACGTCCGTGCTCCCATGTTTCCGAGCGCGCGCAAGCTCTCGTCAAACACGCGCAAGCCCTCATTTTTCTTCACCGCGTGCATGGGTGGGTACTTGTGCGGCATTATCGTCGCTGCGGGCACCCATGTCGTCGTTGCCATCGCTGCGGGTGCCCACCCGCGCTTTACTGGTGCCTGCGTGCGCCCGGCCCTCATCGCGCTGGACCTACGGGTGCCCGCCTCTCATTTCGCTGGTACAATGATGAGCTGTTGAATCGTTGAACCTACGCGAGGGAGCATGCATGGATCGCACCAAGATCGCCCAGCTCTACGCCGATGCTGAGACGCTCGGCGGACAGCAAGTGACCGTTGCCGGATGGGTCAAGTCCGTCCGCGACATGAAGAACTTCGGTTTCGTCACCTTGAACGACGGCAGCTGCTTCAAGGACCTGCAGGTCGTCATGAACCGCGAGGCGCTCGCCAACTACGACGAGATCGCCCATCAGAACGTCTCCGCGGCGCTCATCTGTACCGGCGAGCTCAAGCTCACGCCGGACGCCCCGCAGCCCTTTGAGCTCGCCGCGACCGAAATCGCGGTCGAGGGCGTTTCCGCGCCGGACTACCCGCTGCAGAAGAAGCGCGCCACCGTCGAATTCCTGCGCACCCAGCAGCACCTGCGCCCACGCACCAACCTGTTCCGCGCGGTTTTTCGCATTCGCTCCGTTGCCGCCGCTGCCATTCACCGCTTCTTCCAGGACCGCGGCTTCGTCTACGTGAACACCCCCATCATCACCGCGAGCGACTGCGAGGGCGCCGGCGAGATGTTCCACGTCACCACCATCGATCCGGCCAACCCGCCGCTGGATGATAAGGGCAACGTGGACTTCAGCCAGGATTTCTTCGGCACTGCCGCCTCGCTCACCGTTTCCGGCCAGCTCAACGCCGAGAACTTCGCCATGGCTTTCGGCGACGTGTACACCTTCGGCCCGACCTTCCGCGCCGAGAACTCAAATACCACGCGCCACGCGGCCGAGTTCTGGATGATCGAGCCCGAGATCGCCTTCGCCGACCTGGCCGACGACA
>SAMEA3387518__coassemble_2166_pt1 | contig 11571 bp, 12 predicted proteins | sample SAMEA3387518__metabat2_high_PE_039 | metagenome-assembled genome bin SAMEA3387518 (sample SAMEA3387518) | Felis catus | biome: Faeces | place: United Kingdom | collected 2012
TTTGACTGCCCTTGCGGGCGGTCGAGAGAGGTTAAGGAAGGAGTTTGATGGGCATGTCTTCACCGAAGGCGGTCATCATGGACGAGACCGCAATCAGCCGTGCGATGACGCGCATTGCGCACGAGATCGTCGAGAAGAACGAGGGCGTTGAGGACCTCGCGCTCGTGGGTATCGTGACCCGCGGCGATTTGCTCGCCAAGAAACTCGTGGACGAGATCGAGCGTATCGAGGGGGTGCGGGTCCCGCTGGGAAGCCTCGACATCAGCTTCTATCGCGACGATTACCTCACCAACTTCGCTCCGGCGGTGCACGCTACGAACATCCCGTTCAACCTCGACGGCAAGCGCGTCGTGCTCGTGGACGACATCCTCTATACGGGCCGCACCATCCGCGCCGCCCTCGACGCCATCATGGACCTCGGCCGCCCGAACCGCGTCGAGCTCGCGGTCCTCGTCGACCGCGGCCATCGCGAGCTGCCCATCTGCCCTGACTTCGTGGGCAAGAACGTGCCCTCCTCCCGCGAGGAGAACGTCCGTCTGTATCTTGAGGAGGTCGACGGCCGTTCCACCGTCGAGATCTTCGACGTCGCGCCGGGTGGCCATGTGGGCTCCGCGCCGTTGGGAGGCGAGTAATCCGTGTTCAACAACCATAAGCACCTCATCGACATCTCCGAGTACTCCGATACGGAGCTCATGACGATCCTGCAGACCGCCAAGGCGTTCTCCGAGGTCAACGAGCGTGCCATCAAGAAGGTCCCCACGCTCAAGGGCAAGACCATCGTCAACATGTTCAACGAGCCCTCCACGCGCACCCGCAGCTCCTTCGAGCTGGCCGAGAAGCGTCTTTCCGCGGACACGCTGAACTTTGGCGGCTCCTCCACCTCCACGGTGAAGGGCGAGAGTCTCATCGACACCGTCATGACGCTCGACGCCTACAAGATCGACTGCATCGTCGTGCGCGACAAGCACGCCGGTGCTCCCCACATCGTCTCCCAGGCGAGCCCCGCCGTGGTCATCGACGCCGGCGACGGCAAGCACGGCCATCCCACCCAGGCCCTGCTCGACCTGTACTCCATCTGGGAGCGCAAGCAGAACTTCGACGGCCTCAAGGTGGGCGTCGTGGGCGACATCGGCCACTCCCGTGTGTGCGGCTCCCTCATTCCCGCCCTCAAGATCATGGGCGCCGAGGTCACGGCCGTGGGCCCCAACACCCTCATGCCGCCGCGCCCCGATATCCTGGGCGCCGATCACGTGTCAAACAACCTCGATGACGTCCTGCCCGACCTCGACGTCGTGTACATGCTGCGCATTCAGCGCGAGCGCCTCGAGGGCGCGCCGTTCCCCAGCGAGCGCGAGTACCACAAGATCTACGGCCTCACCCAGGCCCGCGAGCGCCTCATGAAGCCCGATGCGATCGTGTGCCACCCTGGCCCGATTAACCGCGGTGTGGAGTTCGACTCCTACATGCCCGACCATCCGGAGCGCTCCGTCATCCTCGACCAGGTGTACGCCGGTATCTGCGTGCGCATGGCTGCCCTGTATCTGCTGCTTGGAGGTGCCGATAATGGCCTTGCTTCTTAAGAACGCGCACGTCGTCGACCCTGCCGTCGACCTTGATGGCGTGATGGACGTCCTCGTCGAGGGCGATGTGATCGCCGCTGTGGGCGAGGGCCTTGCCTGCGAGGGCGCCGAGGTCATCGACCTGACCGGCAAGTACCTCGTGCCCGGCCTGGTCGACATGCACGTGCACCTGCGCGAGCCCGGCTTCGAGGCCAAGGGCGACATCGAGTCCGAGACCGCTGCCGCCGCCAAGGGCGGCTTCACCGGCGTGTGCTCCATGCCCAACACCAATCCCGTGACCGACAACGGCGTGGTGGTCGAGTACATCAAGTCCGTCGCCGCCGCCAAGGGCCACTGCCGCGTGTACCCCGCCGGCGCCATGACCAAGGGCCTCAAGGGCGAGATCATCGCCGAGATGGGCGACATGGTCGAGCACGGCGCCGTCGCCTTCACCGACGACGGCCGTGGCATCCAGGGCGCCGGCATGGTGCGTCGCGCCATGGACTACGGCCAGATGTTCGGCAAGACCTTCATGAGCCACTGCCAGGACGACGACCTGGTGGGCGACGGCCAGATCAACGAGGGCGCCGTCTCCACCCGTCTGGGCCTTCTGGGCTGGCCGGCCGAGGGCGAGGAGCTCCAGATCGCCCGCGATATCACGATCGCCGAGCTCACCGGTGCCAAGCTGCACATCCAGCACATCTCCACCGCCAAGGGCCTCGACATGGTGCGCGCCGCCAAGGCCAAGGGGCTGCCCGTGACCTGCGAGGCCACGCCGCACCACCTCTTCCTCACCGAGGACGCCATCGACGGCACCTACAACACGTGCTTCAAGGTGAACCCGCCGCTGCGCACCGCCGCCGACGCCGAGGCGCTCATCGCCGGCGTCATCGACGGCTCCGTGGACGCCATCGCGACCGACCACGCCCCGCACTCCGATTGGGAGAAGTCCCGCGAGTTCGAGCTCGCCCCGTTCGGCATGACCGGCCTCGAGACCGCGCTCGGCCTCGTGATCACCAACCTGGTCAAGACGGGCAAGATCAGCTTTGGCCGCATGGTCGAGCTCATGGCCATCGCGCCCCGCAAGATCTTGGGCCTCGACCAGGTCACGATCGCCGAAGGCAGCGTCGCCGACCTCACCGTCTTCGACGCCGATGCCGCCTGGACCGTCTCCGAGGAAGACTTCGCGTCCCACGCCAAGAACTCGGGCTTCAAGGGCGTCGAGCTCACCGGCCGCGCCACCGATGTCTTCGTGGGCGGCAAGCGCACGCTCGCCAACGGCGTCGTTTGCTAACATAGCCATACGGATCAACGCGTCGCGCGGACGCCTGCCTCAGTGCGGCCGCGCGCCCGTATCAATCGACCATGCGTTTGCATGGGGAGGGGAGCATATATGCCGAATCCTTCGCCTGCGCGCATGCACGACTTCGAGGTCGTTTCGAACGAGGAGATCGCCGAGGGCATCTTCTCGCTCGTCATTTTGGCCCCGCGTCTTGCATCTGCGCTCAAGCCCGGCCAGTTCGTGAACATCCGCGTCCCGGGCGATGCCTCCGAGCTGCTGCGCATCCCGCTGAGCTACGTCTCGGCCGACGCCGAGCACGGCACCGTCGAGATCTGGTACGCGGTGGTGGGCAACGCCACGCGCCGCATGTCCCAGTGGAAGCCCGGCTTCACGAGTGACCTTTTGGGCCCCGGTGGCCGCGGCTGGAAGGCTCCCGAGGGCACCAAGCGCGCGCTCGTGGTGGGCGGCGGCATCGGCGTGCCCCCGGTTCTCTGCCTGGCGCGCGAGCTCGTCTCCGCCGGCGTCGCCGTCGATGCCTGCGTGGGCGCCGCGAGCGCTTCCAAGCTCGTGGGCCTCGAGGACTTCCGTGCGCTCGGTTGCGACCAGGTATGCGTGGCGACCGACGACGGCTCCGCAGGCGCCTGCGGCTTTTGCACCGACCCTGCCTCCGAGCTGCTTGCGGCCGGTGGGTACGATTACGTCGCCACCTGCGGTCCCGGCGTCATGATGAGCAAGGTCGCCGCTGCCGCCGCCGAGGCGGGCGTGTACTGCGAGGCCTCGCTCGAGCGCATGATGAGCTGCGGCTTCGGCGCGTGCAGCACGTGCAATGTCGAGACGACCGACGGCATGCAGGGCGCCTGCATGTGTGGTCCGGTATTCGATGCTTCCAAGGTGGTGGTCTGGTGAGCCAGGTGAATATGGCCGTCGACTTCGGCGGCGTGAAGATGAAGAACCCCATCAACACCGCGTCCGGCACGTTCGGGCAGGGTTGGCAGTTCTCCGAGCTCATGGACGTGAGTCAGCTCGGCGCCATCACCACCAAGGGATGCGCCGCCGAGCCGTGGCCGGGCAACCCCGCTCCTCGCATGACCGAGGTGCGCGGTGGCATGATGAACTCTGTGGGCCTGCAGAACCCCGGCGTGAGCGCGTTCGCCGCCAACTACGGCCCGTGGCTTGCCGACCTCACCGACAAGGGGACCCAGGTCATCTGCCAGGTCGCCGGTCACTCCACCGAGGAGTACGTCCGCGCGCTCGAGATGTTCGACGAGCTGTGCCCCTGGGCCGCGGGTTTCGAGATCAACGTGAGCTGCCCCAACATCGCCGCGGGCGGCGCCGCATGCGGCTCCACGCCCGAGGGCGCCGCCGAGGTCATGCGCGCGTGCCGCAAGGTGTGCGACCGACCGCTCTTCGTCAAGATGGCGCCGGTGCGCATCCCCGAGATCGCCCGTGCCCTCGAGGCGGAGGGTGCCGACGGCCTCACGGTGATCAACTCGATCCCCGGCATGGCGATCGACGTCCACACCCGCCGCTCCAAGCTCTCCAAGCCCACGGGCGGTCTTTCGGGCCCGCTGTGCCACCCCATCGCCGTTCGCATGGTGTGGGAGGCCGCCAACGCGGTCGATATCCCGGTTTGCGGCGTGGGCGGCGTCATGACGGGCGAGGACGCGGCCGAGTTCATCCTCGCCGGCGCGTGCTGCGTGTCGGTGGGCATGGCGAGCTTCGTCGAGCCAGACGCTTCCGTGCGCATCCTGCACGAGCTTGAGGAGTGGGCCGCCAGCCAGGGCGTCCGCGACATCAACGAGCTGATTGGAGCCTTCGAATGCTAGAGGCAGACGCCCGCGACCGCATCATCGTCGCCATCGACTGCGATCGCACGCGCGCCCTCGAGCTCGCCGACGCGCTGTCCGGCCACGCCGCGTGGCTCAAGGTGGGTATGACGCTCTTTTACGCCGAGGGCCCGCAGATCGTGCGCGAGTTCAACGAGCGCGGCTTCAAGGTGTTCTTGGACCTCAAGTTCCACGACATCCCGCATCAGGTGCGCGGTGCGGCCCGTTCCGCGGCGCTCGCCGGCGCCGATCTGCTGTCCGTGCACGGGCTGGGTTCCGGCGCCATGCTCGCGGCCTGCCGCGAGGGCGCCGATCAGGCCGCCGAGGTCCGCGGCAATCGCCCCAATCTCGTGGCGATCACCGTGCTCACGAGCATGAGCCAGGACTCTCTGACCGAGATCGGCGTCGATGCGCCCGTGGCCGACGAGGCCGCGCGCCTTGCCACGCTCGCTCAGGGCAACGGCATCGACGGCATCGTCTGCTCGCCCATGGAGGCTCAGGCCATGCGCGAGCTGCTCGGCCCGGATGCGCTCATCGTCACCCCGGGCGTGCGCCCCGCCGGCGCGGAGCTCGGGGACCAGACGCGCGTGGCGACGCCCGCCCAGGCCATCCAACGCGGCGCGAGCCACATCGTCGTCGGGCGCCCCATCACCGGCGCCGAGGACCCGGTCGCGGCGTACGAGGCCATCGTCTCTGAGCTGGTCAAAGACGTGGAGTAATGGTGAAGTGACCCTCGCGAGCCCGTCGATTTCCACAATCGGTGGGCTCCGCGGGCGTTTTTGGGCATCTTTTCGCGCATAGACTTGCACTTTGCAGGTCCATCGACTAGTCTAAGGGACTGTTGAAGGTTCAAACACGCACGTAAATGCCCGTATTCGAACCTACGTTGGAATAAGAACCCTGTATTTGGAGGTACACATGGCGCTTCCTCAGCTCACCGATGAGCAGCGCAAGGCCGCTCTCGAGAAGGCCGCTGCCGCCCGTCACGCCCGCGCCGAGCTTCGCGAGAAGATCAAGAAGGGCGAGACGACCCTCGAGTCCGTCCTGAATTCTGACGACCCCATCGCCTCCCGCATGAAGGTCTCCACCCTCATCGAGTCCCTCCCTGGTTACGGCAAGGCCAAGGCCGCCAAGATCATGGACGAGCTGGGCATTTCCGCCACCCGTCGCGTTCAGGGCCTGGGCGTCCGTCAGCGCGAGCAGCTCCTCGAGCAGCTCACCAAGTAAGTGGGCAGAAGCGAGTCAAAGCTCTTTGTGATTTCCGGGCCGTCAGGCGCAGGGAAGGGAACGCTGGTCGCGCGCGTGCGCGAGCAGGTGCCCAACCTGGGCCTGACGGTTTCCGCTACCACGAGGAGCCCGCGCGCCGGCGAGGTGGACGGCGTGAACTACTACTTCCTGACCGATGAGGAGTTCACCGCCCGTGTCGAGGCGGGGGAGTTCATCGAGTGGGCCAAGGTGCACGACCATCGCTACGGCACGCTTGCCAGCGAGGTCGAGCGCAACTTGGCCACCGGTCAGTCCCTCATCCTGGAGATCGACGTTCAGGGCGCGCTCGCCGTCAAGGAGCGCTTTCCCGACGCTGTTCTCATCTTTATCGAGCCCCCGTCGCTCGAGGTCCTGCGCGACCGTCTTCTCGGTCGCGGTTCCGAGACGCCCGAGTCCCTGGAGCTGCGCCTGCATACCGCCGAGGGCGAGATGCGCCTGCGCGACCGCTACGACGAGGTCCTGGTCAACGACGACCTCGACCGTGCGACCGAGGAGCTCATTGCCGTACTGCACCGTCACGAAAGGAACTGATTCCTGTGTCTGTTGTGAAGCCCGCCATCGATGATCTGCTGGAAAAGACCGACCACAACCGGTTCCTGCTCTCCTCGCTCGCGTCCCAGCGCGCCTGCGACATCAACAACATGCTGCGCGGTCAGCACAATCGCGTGCTCGCCGTCCAGGATACGGACGACCTGACCGTCATGCTCTCCGGCAAGGACACCATCTCCATGGCCATGGAGGAGATCGTCGACGGCACCATCTCGTACGATCACGCTCGCTACGAGGCCGCCCTCGGTCACATCGACCCCACGGAAGCGTAGATGGCCAGCCGCGTTTGCCTGGTTCACTATCACGAGATAGGGCTCAAGGGCAAGAACCGCGCCCGGTTCGAGCGTATTCTCATGGATTCGTGCAAGGCGGCCCTGGCCGCCTTTTCCGTTTCGTGCATCACGCGCATTTCCGGGCATATCCTCATCACGTTCTCGGCAAAGGGCGAGGCCGAGCGGGCCATGCCCCTCATCGCGCAGGTTCCCGGCGTCGCCCGCTGCTCACTGGCGTTTCACACCAATCGCGAGCCCGCCGAGTACTGCCGCGCGGCGATTGACGCGCTCGCCGAGTTCGGCCCGTTCGAGACCTTCAAGGTCGCCGCGCGCCGCTCGAACACCGATTACGAGCTCACGAGCATGGACCTCAATCGCCAGGTGGGCGAGGCCCTGTGCCTGGCCTATCCCGAGAAGAAGGTCCAGATGCGCGAGCCCGACGCGACGGTGCACGTGCTCGTGGTGCAGGGCAGCGTCTACGTGTACGCCAAGAGCGTGCGCGGCGTGGGCGGTCTGCCGCAGGGGTCGGCCGGCAAGGTCGTGACGCTTCTGTCCTCCGGCATCGACTCGCCGGTGGCCACGTGGCAGCTCGCCCGCCGCGGCGCCGTGGTGGTGCCCATCCACTTCTCCGGTCGCCCCCAGACGGCCGACACGAGCGAGTACCTGTGCCAGGACATCATTGAGCAGCTAGCGCCCGCCGTGCAGATCGGCCGCATGTATGTGGTGCCGTTCGGCGACTGTCAGCGCGAGATCTCGATGAAGACGCCCTCCGACCTGCGTGTGATCATGTATCGCCGCGTGATGTACTCGGTTGCCGAGCGCATCGCCAAGATCGAGGGGGCCAAGGCCATCGTCACGGGCGAGTCGCTCGGGCAGGTGGCGTCGCAGACCCTGGAGAACATCATGGCGGTGAACGAGGTCGTGGACATCCCCGTGTTCCGCCCGCTCATCGGCTCGGATAAGCAGGAGATCATCGAGCGCGCCAAGCAGATCGGCACGTACGACATCTCGTGCGAGACGGCGCCGGATTGCTGCACGCTCTTTATGCCGCGCCGTCCCGAGACGCACGCCAAGATGGACGCCGTGCACGAGGCGTGGGACATGTTCGACCACGACGCGATGATCGATTACCTGGTCGAGCATGTGGAGTACGTCGACTTTACCGCGCCGGTGTACAAACGTCCCCGTGCGATGCGCGAGCGCCACGAGGAACTCGCGCCCCGCACCGTCGTTCGCGAGGGCGACGCCGAGGCTGGCGAATAGGGCGTCTTGCCGTTCAGGCGGAGGCCTTGCCGTCGCCGTGGTCTAAGAGCGAGTTGGATCGACGGCTGTATACGTGCGCTAAGGGCGCGACTCGATGGGGCGGGTCGCGCCCTTTTGCATGTCTGGAGACCGTGTTGGGGCACGCGTCCTGTCGTTTGTCGAGCGCAGGAGCGGTGTGATTCTGGCATGAATCTCGCTCTCCCTGTCAGCTGCTGGCAAGAGCCCTGCGCAGGGCGGCATCGTGTTTTTACATTCGTCTCCCTCCGACCTCGACGCGTTGTGCACGATGGGGGTGGGAGGTGCTCTTGATGGCTCAAGTTCAGGCGAATACGGCGTCGTGGCGGCGGCGCCTTGCGCTCATGGTGCGGCAGCGACCGGTCCTCGGCGTGGCGTTGGCCCTGGTGGCGGGGCTGCTGGTGGGCGCGTGCGCAGGCGGAAGCGTGATGGCGTCCGGCGCGGCGGAAGGTGGCTCGTGGGGAGGGTCGGGCATCGAGGTCAAGCGGGCGCACGACGGCGCTGGCGACGATGCGGAAGGCGATGGGACGTCGTCATCGGATGCGAACGGCCTGCCCGATGAGGAGGCGACCGCGGAGGCGAAGGACGCCATCGTGGTGGACGTGGCCGGGGCAGTGGCGTCCCCGGGCGTGGTGGAGCTAAAGGACGGCGCGCGCGTCGCCGATGCGCTCGGCGCCGCGGGAGGGCTTGCCGAGGATGCCGACTTGACGTCGGTGAACAGGGCCGCGCGCCTGACGGACGGCCAGCGCGTCTATGTTCCGCGTGTGGGCGAGCAGGTCGCCCCCGTCGAGGGGGATGGGTCGGCCGGGGCGGCGGGCGAGGGCACGCAATCTACAGCGACGGGGCAGGCGGTGAACATCAACACCGCGGGCCTTGCCGAGCTCGATGCGCTACCGGGTGTCGGCCCCGCCACGGCGCAGGCCATCATCGACGACCGCGAGGCGAATGGGCCCTTCACGGCGCCCGAGGACCTCATGCGCGTGAGCGGCATCGGTGAGAAGAAGTTCGAAAAGCTCAAGTCGTCGATCTGCGTGTGATCGCGATGGGAAGCGAAGCGCGTGAAGCGCCCATGCGCCCTTACGTTCCTCCCACGGCATGCATGGCCTTGGCCACGTGCGCCGCCGCGGCGCTGCTGATGCAGGCGGGGTGGTTGCGCCATGGGGATGAGGAGGTGGTGCCCTGGGGCCTTGCCGTGGCACTGGTGTTCGGAGGCGCGTTGACGATGGCGGCGTCGACGCGTCTCGCCGCTGGAGCGCGCGCCGGATGGGCCGGGGCGTTCAAGGTGGCACGCGTGGAAAGCCCGTGCGACTATGTGGCGGCCGCGTTGATGTGCGCGGGGGTCGGGTTCGTGTGCGCGGCGGCCGCGAGCACGCTCGCGTTGTGGGCATGGCAGCGGGACGCCGCGTTTTCGCGCGAGGTCTCGGTCGGTTCCTGCATCGCGCGCGTCGAGGGGGATCCGCGTGCGGGGGCAAGCGGGTGGTCGTCGACCGTCGTGCTTACGGACGCGCCGGGAGACAGCCGCTCTTGTCGCGTCCGCGCGACGAGCGGGGAGGCGTACGAGGACGGGGACGTGCTGCGCGTCGTGGGCCGTCTCGATTCGCTTGGCGATACCGACTGGGACCGCAGCCGCTTCATGAAGGGCGAGGTGGGGTCGCTGGACGTGCGCGCGGCTCTCGCTTGCGAGGAAGGCGCGGACAAAACGCCGCTCGGCGTCCTTCGCGCGGCGGCGATCCAGTGCATCGAGCCTTCGCGCGGCGCGGCGAACGCGATGCTCGCGGGCACGGTGTGCGGCCGCGTGACCGAGCTTGCCGACGAGGATGCGTACGTCGCCTTCACGCGCTGCGGGCTCACGCATCTCGTCGCCGTCTCCGGGAGCCATCTGGCCTATATCGCCGCCTTGGTCGAAGCCGTCTTGCGCCGCTCGCGGGCGGGCAGGGGCCTTCGCAAGGCGATACTGCTCGCCGCGATGGGTTCCTATGTCGTGTTGAGCGGGGGCGCGCCGTCGGCCATGCGCTCGGTGTCCATGGTGGGCATGGCCACCGCGGCGCTACTCGGCGGGCGCCGCGCGCACGCCCCCTCGGCGCTCAGCCTCACCGTCTCGCTGCTGGTCGTGCTCGACCCCGGCGTCGTGTTCGATCTGGGGTTTCAGCTCTCCGCGATGAGCGTGCTGTTCATAACGGTCTTCGCGCCGTATGTGACGTTTACCTTGGAGAGGCTTCGCGTGCCGGCGCTCCTTGCCGAACCGCTCTCCCTGACGCTGGTCGCGCAGTGGGCGACGTTGCCCCTGACCATATCCGTGTTCGGCGAGGTCTCGTTGATCGCTCCCGTGGCGAACCTGATCGTGGGGCCCATCATGAGCGCGCTGCTGGTGACGGGGCTCGTCTCGGTCGCGTTGGCGACCGCCGTGCAGATGGCGGCGTCCGTGTTCGGCCCCGCGGTTTCGCTCGTTTTGGGGCACGTGGGCGTTTTGATGTGGGCTCCCCGCTCTCTGGCGCAGCTCGCCATGTTTCTGGCGGAGTCTTTTGCGCGGGTTCCCTTCGCCTCGATCTCCGTACCCGGGGCCGCTTGGCTTCCCCTGGCGTTCTACGGGGCGGCCGTGTTGCTGTATGTGCGTTGGCGCGCGGTGTCGCCGCGAGGCCTCGGGGCGTGCACGTCTGTGCTTGCGGCCCTCCTCGTGCTGCACGTTGTTCGCTGGACGCTGTTTGCGCCGGCTGGCGTGACCGTGCTGGACGTGGGGCAGGGGGATGCGATTTTGCTGCGGGACGGCGCGCATGCGGTGGTGGTGGATGCCGGGGTCGACGACGCCACGCGAGCCGCGTTGGCGCGCAACCACGTGTTCAGGCTGGATGCGGTCGTCGTGACGCATTGGGATCGCGACCATTGGGGCGGTTTGACCGACCTCGCGCAGACCATCCCCGTCGATTCCCTGATCGTGGCTGAGGGTGCGGCGGATGGCGCGCCGGAGGAAGTCCGCGATCTCGGCGTGCCGATCGTGGAGTTGCGCGAGGGCGATGCGTTGGGCGTGGGCGCGTTCTCATGCGCTGTGGTATGGCCGGATGCGCCCGTGGGCGGCGAGGAGAACGCCGACTCGCTCGTGCTCGATGTGGGGTATCGCCAAGGTGGCCGAGCGTTGAGCATGCTGCTCACCGGCGACACCGAGCGCGATGAGCTGGCGCGGTATGTGCGGGAGGTGGGTGACATCGACGTGCTCAAACTCGGGCATCACGGCTCAAAGGTATCCGTCGACAGCGCGTCGCTTGACGTGTTGGATCCCGAGGTCGCGATTGCGAGCGCGGGGGAGGGAAACTCGTATGGGCATCCCGATCCCACGTGCGTCGATGTGGTCGAGAAGAGCGGCGCGAGGTTTCTGTGCACCAAGGACGTAGGCGATATCACCATCACTCCAGGGGAGCAGGGGGTGCGCGTGACGGCGGGCGGTGGGTAGCCCACGCATGCGCGCGTGCCATGGCGAGCCCGGGGTCGGCGGGATGGGGAATCGCGCAAGCGCGCGCCCAGGAGCCTCGGGGTTGGGGCGCGAC
>SAMEA3387518__coassemble_3270_pt1 | contig 6626 bp, 4 predicted proteins | sample SAMEA3387518__metabat2_high_PE_039 | metagenome-assembled genome bin SAMEA3387518 (sample SAMEA3387518) | Felis catus | biome: Faeces | place: United Kingdom | collected 2012
TGAAAGAGTCCCAGCATCTTGAGTTTAAAGAGGCTGCTGGTGGGTTGCCCCTGGATGTATGGGAATCCTATTCGGCGTTCGCGAACACCGAGGGCGGCGAAATCGTGTTGGGCGTTCATGAGGATCGCTCCACGCATGAGTTCGCTCTTGTGGGCATTCCCAATGCCGATGAGATAATCGACGTGATTTGGAAGCAGGCCAACAACTTCCAGCTTGTTGGCCGCAACATCCTGCTCCCTGACGACGTTGTCTCTCTTACGCGAGATGGCATGGAGTTCGTTGTAATGACTGTCCCCCGTGCGGAGCGCGAGGAAAAACCGATTACGATACGCGATAAAAAGAAGAAGAGGGATATCGCCTTTGTCCGTCGTGGTGTCGCAAAGTGGAGACTGGAGCGGCAACGTTGTTGATTTCTACCTCATGATTATCGAACGGCTTAAGCGTCGTTTCAAAATGCCCTTTTCAACGGATGGCACGGGCATGCGTCATGGGAGTAGAAACCCAATTACCGAGGCAGTGAATGAGGCAGTGGCCAATGCTCTCGTTCATGCGTACTACGGAAATGACGCGTACGTGCGCGTTTTGGTTGGCGAGGACTGTCTCCGTGTCAGCAACTCTGGAAACATGTTGGTTGATAGGGACGTGGCAATCGCGGGTGGGGTTTCTGACACGAGAAACCCAACGTTGATGCGAATCATGAGCTTTATCGGAGCGACGGATAGGGCTGGTAGCGGTATAGAGATGATTTGGTCTGTGTGGGGCGACTTCTTTAATGCTCCTCCAACTATCAGTGAATCCCATGGTCCGTCAGAGACGCTTCTGATTCTGCCTGTCGAGCCGCACCAAGATACTGCTTCTGACTCCTCTGGGGATGAACAGCACATCAGATATAGCGAGAATGATGTCTTGAAGTGCTTCGAGTCGATCGGGACGGAGCTTGATGTCGGTGACGTGATGGCGATGCTTTCAGGTATTTCGAAAAGAACCGCCCAGAAGAGGCTTAAGGCGCTTTTTGAGAAGGGGGAGGTTGCCCGCCGTAAAGAAGGTGGCGCTTTCGTGTACTTCAAAGCGTAGTTTTCGGCCCGCCGCGCCCAGCCGCGCCCGTTCGCGATTCGTTCGCGCCCAGCCACGCCCAGCCGCGCCCGTTCGCGATTCGTTCGCGCCCAACCGCGCCCGTTCGCGATTTGTTCGCGCTCCGCCGCGTCCGCCCGCGAACCGTTCGCGTGCAAGGCCAGCTCGCTATGAGTGCAGCACGCAGCCATACGAGCGAAGAGCGGTAACGTACAATTTCTTGCGCACTTTGACAGCAGAATAGCGTCCAGATGGAAGGGAGGGCCCGGTCCGCCTCGGGATGATTCGAGTTGTCGAGACAAGAAGCATACTGGAGGCCGGCCATGCCCGAACGCGGTATCGATTGCATGGGCTTTGCTGTCTGCTGTCGGACATCTTCTTTTGCGATACCGTTCAGTTTGGGGGGGATGCGTCCGGATGGTGTCGGCATCCTGTGGAAGCGATTTCGCGCCCCTCGCAGTGGGCATCTGGCTCGAATCCATTCACATCTACTCACCTGATGATTGGAATGATTAGACGTGATTAGAAGGTTGGGAAGATGGACGTTCGGGAAGGGGAGGACGTAGAGTTCAAGCGCGAGATGAGCCCGGGCGCGGTCAAGACGGTCATCGCGTTTGTCAGTACGGGTGGCGGAACGCTGTGCATCGGCGTCGATGACGAGGGCGTCCCTGTCGGTGTCGACGATGTCGACGCGGAGATGACGCGCGTGACGAGCTGCCTTCGAGACTCGGTCAAGCCCGATATCCTCATGATGATATCCATCGTGTCGGAAGTGATCGATGGGCACGATGTGATTGCGGTTCATGTTGGCAGGGGCGTCAAGCGTCCGTACTATCTTGCGTCGAAGGGCCCTCGCCCGGAGGGCGTCTACATTCGCTCGAGCGCCGCGAGCGTGCCTGCAAGCGATTCCTCCATCATCCGCATGATTCGCGAATGCGACGGAGACGCGTTTGAGGCCCGTCTGTCGATGAATCAGGACCTCACGTTCCTATATGCGCAGGCGGAGTTTGAAAAGAAGGGGCTTTCGTTAGTCCCTGGCGAGATGCGGACGTTCGGCATGCGCAATTCGGACGGTGGTTTTACGAACCTAGCGCTCCTGCTATCGGACCAATGTCCCCCAACGAAGAAAGCCGCGGCGTTTTCCGACGACGGCCGGATCGTGTTCACCGAGCGTCGCGAGTACGAGGGCTCAATCCTGAAGCAGCTCGCCGACGCCTATGCGTTCCTCGAGGCCCACAACCATTATCGGACTGAGTCTTCGGGTCTCGAGCGAATCGACCAGTATGATTATCCCGCCGCGGCGCTTCGTGAGGCCCTTGTGAACTCTGTCGCGCACCGCGAGTACGCGCTATCTGGTTCCACGCTAGTTTCCGTCATGCCATCGGCGGCGGAAATAGTGTCGCTTGGTGGGTTGCCGACGGGCATAGAATACGAGGATCTCTCCGCCCGGATCTCCATGCCGCGGAACCGCGCTCTCGCTAACGTGCTGTTCCGCCTGGAGCTTATCGAAGCGTACGGGACTGGGATCGGCAGGATGCGCGAAAGTTATGAGGGGGGAGGGGTTGTCTCCGGAAATGACGGTGACGGCGAATACGTTTTCTATTGTCCTGCCAAACAGGAACGCACCAGACGCAAAGGCCGCCGGGGATGCGGAGTCGTTGCCGGAGGCGGTGATTCGCGCGCTTGCCGATGGTGCCCGAACCCGAGCGGAGATTCAAGCTGACCTCGGGGTTTCCCAGTCGACGGCGAGCCGGGTTCTGGCCGACCTTGTGGGCGGGGGCCGTGTTGCGACGATCGGGTCGGGCAGGGGGATTCGGTATCGCCTGCCATAGCCCCGGCGCCGGATCCCGGCATCCGGTGGGCGATGCGCGCCGTCTCGGCCGGTGGGCGTTTTGTCACATGGGGAGGGTCGATGCGCTTGCTGCTGTACGGGGTCTCACGGCGGATGGAGGCGATGGTCGCGTCTGGAGTTTGGCTTCGAGGTGGGGGCTCGCATGATTGACGCCTTCGGACTCCGCCGCATAATTGTCGCCGGAGGCTTCGGAGTCATCGGCTCCAGCTTCGTTCACCACATGGTTCGCGAGGACCCCGCGCGAAGGTGACCGTGCTAGACAAGCTCGCCTGCGCCGGCAGTACTGAGAGCATCGCGTGGTGCCGAGCCAACGAGACCTGATGATGCCCCGCCAAGAAGGCCATCGAGGCCAGGTACGCCGCTCAGGGGCGGTGGGCGTAGAGGTTTTGCCCGCCCATTCGGCGCGTGCGCCCGCGAAGGCCGGGCCGTCCCGCCCATCGGCGCCGCATCATTGCGCTCAACGCGTCCAGATGGAGAAATCTGGTTGTGAAGGGGTCGCGCATGGGTGAACTGCACCCCCTTCGCTTCCCAATCAGGTGCAAATACGCAAATGCGCGGTTAATTTCCAGCCTTTCAAAGTAGCATGAAAAACCGCGATCCATCTACCTGCTATTTTTCTACAAACATGACGCCGTTGCTCGACCCGGTCGTTATTTATCCGCGCATTTGTGAATTTGCATGACGGGAATGACCTCTGCGCCGCAAAACAACGCTTCGAACGGTGTCCCGCAGAGCGAGAAAACGCCCGAAGCGGTGCCCGGGCCGCAAAAGCGCCGGCACCTCAGATTGGCACCTGTCCCTTTTCGCATTAGCCGCGATAGGGGGCTTTTGCGTTGGATATCTGAAAATGCAGAAGGCCTTGATTACGTTATCTGCCTGGGTCCAGATCAATGTGTTGAGGTCGCCAACATACGGGCGATTCCAACGATTGAGGCGCTTCTGCCCTGGGATTATGACATTGCTGGGGGAGTTGCCTGCGAATTGTGCTCCTTTGCACCACGTTTCCGTTCACAGGCCGATGACTTCGAGGCCTCCGTGGTACAGTGCCGTAAAAAGTTTACGGCACTGTACCACGGAGGCGCTAATCTGAGGCTTGAACGCGTCAGGGGGCGCTGGGGGGCGAACGGCAAAGGTGAGTGAAATGAGTGACGGCCAGGCGAGCACGGCGTTTTCTCGGGCAGATGCAAAGCGCGCGTTCGGCGCGTATGTTTCCCAGTTCGATCTGGATGACGAGCGCATTGCGCTCAAGGTGGAGCATACGTACCGGGTTGCCGACGCCTGCGATGCGATAGCCCGAGGAGAGGGCCTTGAGCCGCGCGACGTAGACCTTGCGTGGTTGTGCGGACTTCTGCATGATATCGGTCGCTTTGAGCAGCTGCGCCATTGGGACACGTTTAACGACGCGCGGTCGTGCGCCCATGCTGCTCTGGGCCGGTATATTCTCGAAGGGCCCGTGGAGGGCTGCCGGGGTAAACGGCTTTGGAGGGTCGACGACGCGACGGTCATCGACCTGTATCCCGGGGGTGACCTGGCGTCCTTTACGCGCGACGCCGAGTGGGCGCCCGTTATCGTGCGCGCCGTGGGGCTGCATAGTGACCTCTCGCTCCCCGATGATCTCACTCCGCGCGAGCGCCTGTTCTGCGCCATTGTGCGGGACGCCGACAAGATCGACATTCTGCGCGTTTTTTCGCAGTCGAGCTGCCATGCGGTGCTCGGCATCGAGTCGCGGGAATTCGCGACGGGGACCATTTCCGATGTCGCCATGCGGGGTTTTGCCGAGCGCCGCTGCCTTGCCCGCAACGAGCGACCGGAAAGCCTCGATGGGCTGGTGGGGGCAATCTGCCTGGTCTTTGAGCTGGAGCACGCGACTGCGCGGAATGTGCTGCGTTCGCTTGGGTATGTGGGCGAGCTCCTGCGCCGCCCCTTTGGCCTTGCACCGGACTTTTCCAACGAACAGACGCGTGCTCGCTGGAATACGATTTGCCGTCAGATGGACGCCTACTAACCCTCGAAGGGACAGGCGCCAATCTGAGGCTGGGCCTCGCGGCTCGCGACCTCAAATCAATGCCTGTCCCCTTTCTGAGGTGGCTGGCTTAATCCTCACTTAATGTGACGCGGGGCTACATGGTCAGGGTCTGTTTTGGCCATAATGGAATGCGAACACAATGCGACGATAGGGGCGCCTGCGGCGATGCGCCCGGGAGCGAGGGGCCATGCGGAAGAGCGAGTGGAGTCCGAGACGGTCGGGGCACGCCCCCGTCAACCCCATGACGGGCATGCCGAATGCCGGCGCGCACGCCGGCGCGGCTCCCACAAGTCCGATCACAGGAGATCTGCTGCACGCACCCGCGACCGAGTCCGGCGCGCCTCCGCATACCGGAGCATCCGCGCGCGAGGGATCCATGCCGAACGGCGGCGCGACCTCCCCGGACGATGCTCCTCTGCGCGCCGGAGCGCCAAGGTCCGCGAGCGAGCCCTCATACACGCCTCTCGATCACGAGCGGGACCTCGGCGCAGCGACGCCGTTCTCCCTCGACGAGGACCGCGTCTTCACCACCTCGAACGACTCCATGGACGAGCTGCTCGCAAGGCTGCGCGGTGTGCTCGACAGCCGCCTGCTCTCCATCGTGTCGCTCGTGCTCGTGTCCTTTGCGGTGGTGGCAAACGAGAGCCTGCCCGTGTTCCTCATCGTGGTCGTGGTGGGCTACATGCTCATCGACCGCTTTATCACGGCACGCCGCGTCGTTACGCTGGGCGGCCTGTCCTGGTTCTTCGTCCTGCTCCTCGGCCGCCTGTTCATCATGAACGTGGGCGCGCTGTACCTGGACATCGACTACCTGTTCATGTTCTGCGGCTTCCTGTTCGCCCTGGCGGTGTGCGGCGTGTTCTTTGCCGGCCGCGCCATGTATTACATGGGGTACGACCGGGGCCAGGCGCTGGCGGATCGCGCCATCGCCGCCCACATGGTCGAGCGCCTGATCGACCATCCCGAGAACGTGGCGAACCTCGACGGGACGTTCCTCGAGGTGGAGGGCGCCATCAACCGCGTGCGCAGCCGCGAGCGCCAGGTGGCCGACGCCCTGCGCGACGAGGCCCGCCGCAAGGACGACCTCGTCACCTACCTCGCCCACGACCTCAAGACCCCGCTCGCCAGTGTGGTGGGCTACCTGTCGTTGCTGGAGGAGGCGCCCGACCTTCCCGCCGAGCAGCGCTCCCGTTTTACCGGCATCGCCCTGGACAAGGCGCATCGCCTGGATGCGCTCATCGAGGAGTTCTTCGACATCACCCGCTTCGACTTCCACGACATCGTGCTCACGCGCGGCTACGTCGACCTGTCGCTCCTGCTGGCGCAGGTCGCCGACGAGTTCTATCCTACCCTCACCGAGCAGGGCAAGCACGTCGAGGTCCAGGCCCCGCCCAGCCTGATCGTGCTCATCGATGGCGACAAGATGGCGCGCGTGTTCAACAACGTGATGAAGAACGCCATCGCGTACAGCTACGAGGGCTCGACCATTCGCATTTTTGCCGAGCAGGAGGGTGGCAGCGTGACGGTGCGGTTTGAGAATCAGGGCGACCCGATTCCCGCTCCCAAGCTCGGCATGATCTTTGAGAAGTTCTACCGTCTGGACGCTGCGCGCGCGACCAACCGCGGCGGTGCGGGGCTGGGCCTGGCCATTGCCAAGGAGATCGTGGGGGCGCATGG
>SAMEA3387518__coassemble_4376_pt1 | contig 4806 bp, 3 predicted proteins | sample SAMEA3387518__metabat2_high_PE_039 | metagenome-assembled genome bin SAMEA3387518 (sample SAMEA3387518) | Felis catus | biome: Faeces | place: United Kingdom | collected 2012
GCGGCGCCCTCACGTGCGGCGGCCTGCGCGCCATCACCGGAGCGGTGTCTGCGGCGACGGCCTCCCGGCGCGGCGTCCGGGGTCGTCATGCCATCGGATGCCGCAGGCATCGAGGCTCGCTCATCGCCCTCGGCCGGGCGACGACGGCGCCTACGACCAGGCAACTCCTCGCCCGTCGCGTCGTTCTTGCCTTGGGCCTTGCCCTTGGCCGACGCACTCGCAGACGCGGACGAGCCCTTGCGCCCGCGTCCGGACTTCCCAGAAGAGGCACTCTCGAACTTAGCGACCTCCTCCTCGCGCATGCGCTTGCGGCGCGGCGTGGGGCCGGACGCCACGATGCGGTCGGCGGTGGACAGGCCGTCGCCCACGTCGACGCCGTTCTTGCGATCGAGCTCCATGAGGGCGAGCTGCAGATCGGGCGAATCGAGGCGCTCGAGGACGTCGCGCGTCACGCAGTCGGGACGGCATGCGCACTTCTGCTGCTCGCAACGCTCTTTGTTCTCGCTCGTGCAACTCATGTCGGACAGGTTCACGCGGAACACCTTGCCGCTCTCGAGACGCAAGACGAGCTGCTCGCGCGGGGTGCTGTACTCCATGATGCGCGCTTTGCCGAGCGGCGTGTCGATGAGCGTCTTCTTTTTGGGCGCGCGGCTCTTGAAGTCCTTGTACGCCTCGAACTCATAGCGCAGGCAGCACATGAGGCGGCCGCACACGCCGGAGATCTTGGCGGAGTTGAGCGGCAGGTCCTGCTCCTTGGCCATGCGGATGGACACCGGTTCGAACTGCCCGCCAAAGCGCGTGCAGCACAGCTCCTGCCCGCACGTGGCGTACCCGCCCTGCAGGCGAGTCTCGTCGCGCACGCCGATCTGGCGCATGTCGACGCGCACGTGGAAGTGCGCGGAAAGGTCCTTGACCAGCTGACGGAAATCCACGCGGTCCTCGGCGGCAAAGTAGAACACGGCCTTCTCGCCGCCAAAAAGGTACTCCACGCCCACGGGCTTCATATCCAAGCCGTTCTTCTCCACCAGGCGGCGGAAGTCGAACATGGCGTCCTCGCCGGCGTCGGCAAGCTCGTCGGCGCGATCGAGGTCCGCATCGGTGGCGATACGCAGGACGGGCTTGAGCGGGGCGGCGAGCTCCTCGGGCTCAACCTCGAATGGATCGGCCGTGACCAGGCCGATCTCGGTGCCGCGCTCGGTGGAGCATATGGCGTGATCGCCCTCGAGGATATCGAGGTCGCGCGGATCGAACCACAGTTCGCGGGCGGCGAAGGCAAATTTAACGGGTACGACTATGGGCATTTCAGCGCCTTCCTTATATCGAAAAGCATGACCTCGATGGCCAGCTGGGGGGTGACGTTGCGGGCGACGCGAGCCTCCGCCTGCGCCACGGCGTCAAGCGCGCGCATGACGCCCGCCGTGGTGGCACATGCGGCGATGCGCTCGACAACGTCTGAGACATCGTCGTTGACCGGCGAGCCCTGAGCGCCCTCGACCATCATGAGCACGTCGCGAAGCAAGGAGCGCACGCTCGCCAGCGCTTCCATGATACCCGAACGCTCGCGGGCGTTCAGCTCGCGCTTATTGCGGTCTTCCAGCTGCTTTAAAGCACCACGCGAAAGGTAATCCTGGTTTTGCTCGAGTATGGCCTGCTGCGTCGATTTGACCTCGGCGAGCGGGGCGTGAATGGCACCCATGAGGTCCTTGGCGCTCGCGAGGATGTCGGCCTCGTCCGCATGGGCGAGCGCATCAACGGCGCGGACCATGGCTCGGCGGGCGGCCACGCGATCGGCGGACTTGAGAAACTCGACCGCACGGGCAGGGCTGCCCGCCACCGCGACCGCCATGCGGCACCGGGCGGCCGGCTGTCCGGTGGCGTGCTCCACGGCGACAGTCGACTCCTCGAGCGACAGGGGACGGAACGGCACGCACTGGCAACGCGACACGATGGTGGGGAGCATGACGTCCGTGCTCGTTCCCAAGAGGATGAACGTCACGTTGGCCGGCGGTTCCTCGAGCGTCTTGAGCAGGGCGTTGGCGGTGTTGGCGCGGAGCTGCTCGGCCCGGTCGATGATGTAGACCTTGCCGCGGGCGCGGATGGGCGAAAGCGCCACGTCCTCGAGCAGGTCGCGCGTCTGCGCGATGAGGTAGCCGGTGGCCGACTCGGGCGCGAGGTAGTGCACATCCGGGTGCGTTCGGCGCGCCACGCGACGGCAATCGTCGCAGGCGGCGCAAGCGCCGGGATTGACCGCTGCCGCCGGCCGCCCGGGAGTGGACGAATTGGTCGCATAACTGGAAAAACTTTGCGATTTCTCGAAGTTTTTCCAGTTATGCGACACATCGGGGGAGGCAACAGGCGCGGAGCTGGCAGGGGATGCGGCGGTGTGCGCGGCCGGGACGGGCGCGGGGTCGATGCGTGCGGACGCGGCGCCGACGTGGGCAAACACGGTGCCGGGCGCCGACGCGTTTGAGCAGAGGAGCGCCTGAGCGAGGGCCCAAGCGGCGTCGAGCTTTCCCGAACCGGGCGAGCCCAGGAAGAGATACGCGTGACTCGCGCGGCCGCTCTTGACCGCGCGAGCGAGGAAGTCGCGCACACGCGGCTGGGTGTCGAGCCTGGCGAGGAGGCTGTTGGGTGCGAGGGACTCAGACATGCAAGAACGCTCTTTCGGACGAACGAGATGAACATCCATCATACCGCTCGACCGCTGATGTCGCACGAGCGTGGACGGGACGCAAGGCCTGGGAGCTAGGCACCCACGGCGCGAAGCTCGGCAGAAACATCAGCAAAAACTTCTTCAACAGAGCGAGCTGCATCGATAAGCTTGACGCGCGCGGGCTCCTCGGCGGCAATAGCCCTAAAGCCGGCGGCGACTTTTTCCTGGAACGCACCGCCCTTAAGCTCGAGGCGGTCCTCCGCACCACGACCCGAGCGACGACGATACGCCTCTTCAACAGGCACATCGAACACAAAGGTAAGATCGGGGCGGCAACCATTCACCGCAAGCTCATTGGCCTGGGCCACCATGTCGCGATCAAGCCCGTCCGCAAACGCCTGGTAAGCGGTGGTGGAATCGTAGAAACGATCGCACACCACCGTGCGACCGGCGGCAAGCGCGGGCTCAATTACCTGATGCACGAGCTGGGCACGGGCGGCCTCGTACAGAAGCAACTCACACACATCCCCCATCTCGCCATTTTCAGGATCGAGCAGGATGGCGCGGATCTGCTCGGAGATCTCGATGCCGCCCGGCTCACGCAGACGCAGCACATCGCGCCCCGCGGTCTCGAGCGCGTCGGCAATCAGCCCCGCCTGCGTGGACTTTCCGCACCCGTCGATCCCCTCAACCGTTATAAACAGGCTTTGTGCCATTTACGAAACACCCCTTCAGGCAGATTAGCGAATACAAGCATCCCCAAACCACTCGTACTCCACCCCGTCCGGGCGGAGCTCGGCAATCATGTCGTCAATCTTACTCATCGCAACCCTCCAGCGACGCCTCATCCAACGCGCGGTACTCCAAACTCAGCTCGCGCGACAGTTCCTCCTTGGTGGGAAGGTAGGGCAGATACTTAGCGGCAAATACTTGATCGTTATCTTCGGGTAGCGTGTACTCCACAATCGAATCGCTCTTGTCTGCGCACAGAACAATACCGATGGGCGGATTATCCCCCTCGTTCATAAGCTCACGCGTGTAGTAATTCACGTACATCTGCATCTGGCCCAAATCCTGATGTGTTAAGTCTCCCGTCTTGAGATCGATGAGCACAAAGCAACGCATCAGATAGTTATAAAAGACCAGGTCGATATAGAAGTGACGCCCGTCGAACGAAATGCGCTTCTGGCGAGCCTCGAATGTGAACCCACGTCCGAGCTCGAGCAAAAACTTCTGCAAATGCGAGATTAAGCCCCGCTCGAGGTCACTCTCTCGAAACGACTCAGAATCCGGAAAGCCCAAAAACTCCAAGACGTACGGGTCGCAAATGATATCCTCGGGCCGCTTGGCGGGCGCAGTCTCAGCAACCTCGGAGGCAACCGCCCCTTTATCCCTGCTCGCAAGCAAGCGCTCGCGAAACATCGTGTTTATCTGACGCTCGAGCTGTCGCGTGCTCCATTTTGAGTCGGCGCATTCGTTCATGTACCAAGCCCTGGCGTCAGGGTCGGCAATTCGAGACAGCCTGCGATAATGCGTCCAACTCAATTCGGTACGCAGCGCGTTCCGAATTGGGAACGCAAGATAAAACTGACGCATGAATCGGAGATTTCGAGCATCAAAGCCCTTTCCAAAATCCAACGTTAGCCTCTCCGCAAGGCCCTCGATCAGCTCTTCGCCATACTCGGCCCGCTCTTCGCCGCCCTGTTGCTCAACGATGCTCCGGCCGATTTCCCAGTATGCCTCCACCATGGCAAAGTTGACCGCCGCATACGCCTTGTTACGCGCTGCATTGAGGATGGTCGAAACTTGCTCATAGAAGCCCTCAGGAATGACCCCGAGGTCTTCGCTTTTTTGCAACTCCCCCATACCTACGCCTCCAAATCGGCGACGATGGCGCCGGTCTGCCGCCATGCCTATCGAACCCCTTGCCTCGTATGTAGATACCAAGCGTCATTCATCTTATCTTGTTATCCAGACAAAAGTCCCAGGCGGCTTACAGCGCTGCCTGGGGCTTGCGAGCAACCATGTGAGGCTGCAGGATGTCTTCTGCCTCTTACGCCTTTTTTGTTGCAGCCCTCTTCGCGGCAACCTTCTTGGCAGCGGGCTTTTTGGCTGCAGCCTTCTTAGTGGCAGAGGTCGCCTTCTTCGCCGCC
>SAMEA3387518__coassemble_8896_pt1 | contig 2449 bp, 4 predicted proteins | sample SAMEA3387518__metabat2_high_PE_039 | metagenome-assembled genome bin SAMEA3387518 (sample SAMEA3387518) | Felis catus | biome: Faeces | place: United Kingdom | collected 2012
GCGGCACGACGGGATTGGAGCCGGCGGGCGCCACCGGCGGCGGCGAGGAGGCCGAGCTCAAGCGCTGGCGCGAGATCGCCGGGCTGGACGAGAAGTAAGGAGCTGAACCTATGGCAAACAGCATCGCATTTGCGAAGAACTACACGGTGGTCATCGGCGAGGTACACAAGCGCGTCTCCGTCTCGGGCTGCCTGATATCAGGCGCACGCATGGCGCACGCGGGGCACGGCGCACACGATTAGAGCGAGAGCAACGCCATTGGAATCGTCCGCGCCTTTCGCAAGACCCCATGACTGCACAGAGGACTCCTCGAGCGACGACGAGGCGCTCGCCGCCACCTACGACAACGGCATCGAGCTCATCAAGGATCGTGTGAGCCAACTCAGCTGGGAAGACATGGAGCGCCTGGTGGCGGGCATGCTCAAGGCGATGGGTTATTGCGCCCGCGTGACACCCAAGGGCCCCGATGGCGGACGCGACGTGATCGCCTCCCCCGACGCGCTGGGGCTCGAGCCTCCGCGCATCGTGGCGGAGATCAAGCACCGCAAGGAAGCTATGGGCGCGCCCGCGGTGCGCTCGTTCATCGGCGGACTCCGCGCGGGCGATCGCGGGCTCTACGTCTCCACCGGGGGCTTCACCAAGGAAGCCCGCTATGAAGCGGACCGCGCCAACGTGCCCGTGCGCCTGCTCGACCTCGACTCCTTTGTTCGCCATTACGTCGAGGTCTACGACAAGACCGACGACGAAACCCGAAGCATTCTCCCGCTCACCCGCATCTGGTGGCCGGCGTAAGCGGGCATCCGATACAACTCACATCGAATTAACGGTATCTTCTCGCCTCAATCGTGGTATAAACAAGTTGGAGACGTCGTATAGACGTTTCCTCCAAGTCGCGGAGGGGTGTCCCTCCGCTTTTTGTATTGAGGGGTCGCATGAGCGAAGTCAGCATCTTCGTCGATGAGTCCGGTGGGCAGGGCGGGGACTCGAAATATTATGTCCTGACCATGCTTTTCCATGACCAAGCCGATGACATCGCGCCGATCATCGACTGCCATCGCAAGGGGCTTGCTGAACGAGGGCTCCTCGACCTGCCGTTCCACGCCGGGCCGCTGATGAACGGCCACGATCAATATGAGGGGATGCCTCTCGAAAGACGCAAAGCATACTTCTCGCTCTTTTTTATCGATTTGCAGCACCTCCCTATCACTTACCAGACCTTTTTCTACAAGAGAAACGAGTTTGCAGACAAAGAGGCGCTGTCGAACCGCATGCGTCGCGATATCACCACCTTTCTGTTTGACAACCTCTCCTTCTTCCAGTCGTTTGAAAAGGTAAAGATCTATTACGACAACGGTCAGCAGATTGTTGCAAGCGCGCTCCATGCAGCCATCGAGTATGTCCTCTCGACCAACAGCTATCTTTACAGGAAGAGCAAAAACGCCGACTTCATCTTGGCCCAGGCGGCTGATTTCCTCTGCGCTATAGAACTCGTCGCTCGCAAATTCGACAACTCAGAAGCTTCAAGAACGGAAGAGAAATTCTTCGGCAGCGCTCGCAACTTCAAAAGAAACTACCTCAAGAAGGTCAGACGCAAGCTTCTACGGGAATAAGTGATCCCCATGGGGCAGAGCACGGGCGCATCGAACAGAATCGAGAACATCTCGACCTCAAACAAGCGCCTGCGCGAGCTCATGCTCGAAAAGGCAGAGCCAAAAAACCGTGACGAGCGCGAGATCGCCGGCTATCGCTATGTTCTGGACCTCATCCACGAGAGTCATGGTGGCATCCCTGACCCGTTCAACGACGGCAATGGGCGCATGAGCAGGCTACTCACGCTGCTGCTCATGTATCGCTCCGGCTACGACGTGGGAAAGTACGTCTCGATCGAGAAGGAGATCGAACGCACAAAAGAGACCTACTACGAAGCCCTTGCCGTAAGCTCCCAAGGCTGGCGGGAAGGAAAGAGCGACTACGTCCCCTTCGTCACCTACATGCTCGGAATCATTGATGCCTGCTACCGAGAGCTCGCCAACAGGTTCCCTCTCGTGGGCGCCCCCGCGGACAACGAGGAGGCCATTCGCGCCTTCTTCGACCGGCTGATCGGCTCGGCCACAAAGCGGGAGATCATGGACGCCAACCCGGAGATGAGCCAGCGCACGCTGGAGCGCATCCTCTCGAAGCTACAGCAGGAAGGCATGATCGAGAAAATCGGCGCCGCACGATCGACCGCATATCGGCGGTGCTAAGGCGTCACAACGCCGTGGGCGTGACACAACGGGAGGTCGCTACGAGGCCGACCGCGCCAACGTGCCCGTGCGCCCGCTCGACCTCGACGCCTCCCAAGCGAATCGTAAGATCAACTGCGCGTTGTTGTGGACAAAGGAGTCGAGACGAGCGATGTCGGTCTCATCGAAGCCTTCTATCTCCGACCACTCAAATGCGGGAAGCG